>Ga0070734_10000102_pt1 | contig 236608 bp, 207 predicted proteins | sample Coa_R1_8_FD_66444 | JGI IMG/M metagenome (GOLD analysis project Ga0070734, IMG submission 66444) | Surface soil microbial communities from Centralia Pennsylvania, which are recovering from an underground coalmine fire - Coalmine... | ecosystem: Environmental > Terrestrial > Soil >...
ATCGACGATCTATTGACGAATGAACGATCCGTTGACGAATTATTAACGAACGGTGCACGTTCCGTTGATGGTTGGTTCACAAATCTAGACGAATTTGAGGACATACACCGGTTCAAGGTGGCTATTTCAACCTGGCCGTAAGGGCCAGAATGAGAAAACCTGAAATGGCAATCACCATCAGGTCCAAAAGAGGGTTTGTTGCCGGTGGCGACGCTGATGGCGGCCGGGAATCCACGGCGCAAAAGATTGTTTGACCGTCCGGTGCGATCGCGGCGGCCATCTCAATGGGAGCGTCGCGCATACCTCGATCGGCTTCTTTGCCGCCGCCAGATGACGCGCACGACCGGGCGCCTGCCGGTGGGCGCGGTTCGATTCTTGCGAAGCAGCTTCTTCAGCTCTTTGTCGGTGAACAATTCCTGGTTGGGGTCTTCGTAGTCGAGATCTCGCCAGGCGCCGGCGGCCCACTTCTTAGGGGGCGAGGACGAGCGCGACGGGGCGAGGACCGTCTTCACGGCAATGATTATGCCGAGGCCGATCACAAACGAGGTCAGCAGGGAGCCGCCAAGGAATGAGCCGCCCAGAAGTTCAGAGCTGCTAGTGTCTGCGCCGGTATCGTCGCCGAGGCCCTTCGAGGTGGTGACGAAACCGGTACCAGCGCCGGCCGCGCGAACGAGCGCTTTCGGAAATGTTGTTGCCAGGAACATCTGCGACAGTGATTAGCCGAACACCGCGGCCAGGCCGGTCTTCTTTTTGCTCTTCTTCTTTACCGGATATTGCTGGTTGATGTCTTCCTTCAACAACTGATACTCGAGATCTAACTGCTTCAGCGCGGCGCTGCGGGCTTTGCGATTCTCTTCATCCGAGACGTGGCCCCCGAAGAGCCACCAGATTCCAAGGCCGGCATACACAAGCACGTTAAATGTTGATGCCCACGGCATAAGGTCACCGATCACGGCCGTGGTGTTGCCATTGGCGAGGTCGACCCCGATTGTCGTCAAATCGCCCATACCGCGCGAACTGACGTGTCCGTGGCTTCCGCCGCACTCGTTACTGGCCGGCGCCGGGAAGTAGGCCGAGTAGGGCTTTCCAGGTGTTGTGACGAATCCAGACATGGTGATTTCTCCAATTACTTGCGTTCGTTAACGATCCCTCAGAACGGCACGCCCGTCTTATCCGTCCCGTGGGCGCGCCGCAGCCGCCAAATTTCCTTGGCGAACCTCGACCGGCGACTTGGGGGCGTAGCGCTGATGAGATCGATTGCCCCCTGCAGCTCCATTGGTCCAGTTCCACGGAGACTCGTCACGGCTGTTACCCATTGGGCGAGTGTGCTGGCGCCTTCGTGGTCCGCCGGGTTGAATTGAACCGTTCTCCGTCCGATGCCGGCTCGGAGCATCGCAATTCCGATCGCCGCATTGCAGCTTCGGCACGCCCACGTTAGGTTGTCCGCCGAGCTATCGGCCTCATCACCACTGATGTGGTGCACCACAAGGCCGTCTGGCGAGCCGCAGAAGCTGCAATGCTTCCGGACCTCGGCAACGCAGATCTGCGCCCGATATCTCTTTGCCCGGTCGGATATGGAATCGGCGGGTTTTCGAAACCGCGCTTGCGCCCGGCACTTGCGCGCCCCGCCGGCTATTCCCCCTGTTCGTCTTCCTCGTCGTCGAGCTCTTCGTCTTCATCGTCGTCCTCGTCGTAGCCGACGAGATCTGAGATGGAGTCGAGGCGATCGTTGAGATCGGCGTTCTCATCCTCAAGTTCGGCGATACGGTCTTCTAGTTCTTTCTTGCTGGGCATTTCTACGTTTCTCCTCTTCGCGGAATTGGTGATTTCGATGTGTCGCCGATCCGCGTAATCGTCCACTGACTCATCCGCGATCTCGTCGGCACGTTCATCGTCTTCGAGAACGTTACGAACAAAACGCTCCGCTTTTTCCTTGCGGTCGGTGACCTGGTCGCGCGTGAGCTGCTTCACTCCCTCATCATTGACCGGACCGGCCGGGGTGGAGGGTATACGAATACGTGGCTCGAATTAGTTACCGGACTGAATGCTTGGCACGCATTCGTTCCCGTTCGCGTCTCAGATAGTTCAGGGCGGCATGTCGCAGGTTATCCGTTTTGTGCCGGCGCGCTGCGTAGTCGAGCTTTTTGAGATCCGGAAGAACTCGGCGGTAGATGTTGCCCCAGTCCTTCGATGTCGGCTTTCGGCCGAGCGCCTTGAGAAGTTCGACGGCTTCCAGCACGGCAACGCTAGGCTTGGCGCCGGCGGGTTTTCGTGGACCGCGGAGCTGCGCCTGGTAGTGTCTGACGAGCTTCCTTCGCAGGCTTGGATGGTCAACGCACAGTGCGCGGTGCTTCTCCGCCAGCGCCGCGATCTCTCGTCGCGCATCCAGCTCGGCTGCACTCCGCGGCCGGCGCCGGCGTCGGTTCTGTCCGGGTTCTGGCTTGTGGATCTCGTCCGTCACGCGAGTCTTCCCTCACGGCTTTCTGGAATTGAGCTTGCGCGTGCGAGGGTAACTGCGTGCTGCTGAGAGTGAACTTCGCTAAAGGCGCGCCGCTGGACGACAGTTTCCCGTCGCCCAGCAACTATCTGTCCCTAGCTGCGTGTTCACTCTTACCCTGAGTGTCGCAGAACTTCTCGCTCATGGGAAGGCATCGTCCGGGCCCAGGGCGTCGACCAGTTGCGATACTGGACGAAATGGGTCAGCAAGGACTGGATCCTCCCTTTCCCCTCAAGGTGAGTCCGAAGTACGAAATCACGAAGTTGCAGAGCGGCAAAATTGAAGACAAGATTGACGTATTCGAGGACCAGATTAAGGGCTGGATACTAGACCATGCGCTTTGGCTTGTCGACATGAGCTACGCTGGTGCTCGCCATGCTGGAATCGCCGCTCTGATGCTGGTTAGCACGTACTTTGAGGCATTTGCCGAATTCGACCAGGGTGTCAGCAGCGACGGAAAATCAGGGAAATTCTTTCGGCACGGGTTCCTCAGCGTGTTCCCAGAAACCCGGGATATGGCCGCGAAATCGGCAGGAAACAAGGCCGAGCGGGCCATCAAGCAAGTCGCGGCCGCATTGTATGGACAACTTCGCTGCGGTCTGTTCCATGAGGGTATGATCGGGAATAAGGTCGTTCTCACCGATGGCGCCTCACCACTGAGAATCTTCTGGAATCAACAAACAGAGCAGGTCGTGACGATCATTATCAATCCTCAGAGATTCGCACTGCGCATCCGTGATGCTTTTGAGGAGTATATACGCCGACTGCGTGATGCGAATCAGAAAGAGGCCCGAGCGGCTTTCGAGCGATTTTGGGATACTCGGGCAGCGCGTCAAGGCGCGTACCTAGCGTCGCCGGAAGAGCTTCGTACAATTCTTCAACAAGGTCGTTGGCACGGCAGGCAGCCGTAACAGGGCCAAAAACAAATACTTTTGGCGCCGCGCCACTGTCGTCTACGGCTGTTGATTCTTCAGGGCTTGCAGGCGGATTTCTGTATGATGTTTTTGGCCCTATGCCCGAAGACCTTCATCCTCCCATTCTTGATCACTCTCTAGAGCAGCCTTCTGCATTTACACCCGAGAATCTGATGGGGGAACTTCGCCGACTTCGTGAAGTTCCTGAGGGCTCGGTTCCTGCAGTGTGTTTCCTGGAATTTGACGGTGATCTGACGGACTGGCTTGTTGAGACCCGTCAGGCTAAACCATTCGCGCCGTGGGCCTGTTTTCACACGTCAATGTTTGCGCTGAACCTTGAGGGCGTAATTTGCGGAATCGTCGCGCGGACAATCGGTGGGCCGTACGCTGTTTTGATCGCTGAACAACTTCACGCCGCTGGTGCGAAGATTGTTATCGGACTTTCTTCCGCCGGCCGCCTGGCGGCTGATCTGCCGTTACCATGCCTCGTAATTGCTACAAGTGCCGTTCGCGATGAAGGGACGTCCTATCACTACTTGCGAGGAGACGAAGAGGTGACGTGCCCGACACCTGTCGTTGCCGATCTCGAACGGGAGTTGACCACCACGGGATGGAGCGTACGCTCCGGCAAGGTTTGGACGACCGACGCGCCATATCGCGAAACAATTTCACAAATCACGAAATGGACTCTAAAAGGCGCTCTGGCAGTTGAGATGCAAACCGCTTCGCTGTTCGCGTTCGCGACTGCCAGGCGGGCCTCCGTCGCCTCCGTGGTCATGGTAAGTAACGCGATAGACCATCAGGGACAGCAGTTTGACACCGGAGGCATGGAGGACGGGTTGAGGATCCTCAAAGCCATCGCCCGAGCATCCCGAGCTTACCTCAATGCCTAGATAAAGTCCGGGAGAAAGTGTCATGCTGCCTTGCGAGACTAAAGGTGCAAGACTCGGCGAACTGTTGTCTGCGAAACGCCCTTCGCGATCGCGCTGTACCCGAGTCCCAAAGCCCCCCGTGCTAGCGATTCTTTGCGACGTGGCTACATCGAACTCCCGCGGGCGACTGATTTCTTTTCCTGTACCAAAAGCGACCGGTTAACGCATATCCGCGGCGATTAACTAAGTCCTTTATTTCGCGCCAGCGGGGCCGGCGCCGAACGCTACCCTTTCTGCACACCAGGCACGAGCGCCTGGCGGATCGTGGACACCGGCACCTCCAATTTCCTTGCGATCGCCCTCCAGCTCATCCCGCTCGAGCGCAGCTCCGCGGCGATGTCGCGCCGGAATACCCGCGGGGGACGGCCGCAGTGCTTGCCCTGCCGCCTGGCACGCTCCATTCCGGCCTTCGTTCGCTCGGAGATTCGCAGCCGCTCCTGCTTGGCAATCCAAGCTGCGATCGCCAGCATAAGCTCGCCTGCTGGTCCCGTTGTTCGAAAGTGGGCCTCGGTGTAGCTTTCAAACTGCACGCCTGAATGTGCCAGCTCGCGAATGTATTCAAACGTCTCCAGGACACCTTCCCGCGTGAAGCGATCGAGAGCCCACACTACGACCACGTCGAACTGGCGTCGGGAGGCGTCGACAAAGAGCTGTTTGAAACAATCGCGCTCGCCTGTCTTTCCGCTGACGTGATCGACGTATTCGTTCGCGATTGACAAGCTCTGTCGTGCGCAGTATTCGCGAAGTTCGTGTAATTGATTGTTGGTGTCCTGGCCGCGTTCTTTCGAAACGCGCGCGTAAATGGCCGCCCGCATACCCTCCCAATCGCTTCCTGTGCTTGCACGCGCGAGGGGAACTGCGTGGTACTGGTTTCAGGTTAGCAGTTGGCAAAGCAGAATCTGAAGTACCGTATACCCGACACTGTTTGCGGCTCCCGCTAGGCTCGGCACCACGCTGTCGCCAGCGGACGGCCTAGTTGGGCTGAACGTCGATACGCCACTTTGCCACGTTTGTCTTCACCAGCTCTATGAAGCTCACGAACGTTTGGGCGAGATTGGCGCGAGCATTTGCTTCTTTTCTGTACAGTTCAAGCTTTCCATGGTCAAATGACGCACCGACGTAGAGTGAGGCTCCGCGTTCTTGATATGAAATCAAGTTTGCGATGGTTATGGCGGTTGGATGGCTGTATTGGTGGTAGAAACGCCGCCCTTTCTCAAGGTCCTTGATCGCCCTTTCTGGGGCTCCGACTTCTTCGGCGTGGGCACGCAGATCTTTGACTGCTTTGTGCGTAGAATATTTGCCCTTCATGAACAAACTCAGAATCAGAAGATCTTGGTTGGAGCAGAGGAGCGCCAACGCCATGCACTCCACAACCTGACGGAACAGGTTGCCTGCTGCCTCAAGTTCGCCAGCGAGAAAGAGCTTCATCGATCGTACGTGTAGCGTTATAGCTGTGTAGACCAGGGCGGAAACAAAAGCGAGCTTCTGGCTTCCACCAATTCCGGTATCAAGCGTGCGCCACGCGGCGGTGGCTACGGACATGTGTTGCGCAAACACATTGGCTTGACTCCTGAAGTGTTTAATGAACTCAGTTCTGACTGCAGGATCGTCCCACAGGATCTCGGTGAGGATTTGGCTGTTTGCATCGTTTGGATTTTTCACCGGCACACCTCGCTGGCAGCAGTGGATCGAGGCACGCCCGAAACGAGGCTCGTTCTTGCCTCCCCGGACGCAAAGCTGAGAGCAATTTCCGCATCCACTCTCTTGATTTTACGTACGCTTGTGGATCTGAAACTACGCGTTTTGGGCAGACTGCGAAGTAGGCTATTCTGAGTCTGAAAAAGCAAACGGCCCGACTGCCATCGGGCCGCTCAAGAACTTGCTGACGATACAAACGTAGCGCAGGGGTGTGTCTCATGCAAGTCAGGCGGCCTTCTTGGCGTTCGGTCATTCAACGGGGAGGTGCTGCTCGGTGGAGGACATTTCATTTGCCAGTTTTGTGTTCTGGATGGGAGCAACTGCTGCTGGCGTCGGCCTCTACTTTTGGATCGAAGGCAAAGAAAAACGGAAAGTTGGCGCTGGGGCGACGATTATTGGCGCCCTGGTTGCATTGGTGACCGTGAAGAATGTGAACCTGATGATATCTGGGGTTGGCATTGCTAATTTCGTAGGCCCGGCGATTCTTCTGTTTAGTTGGGGGATGTTGGCCGATGAATTTCGGCTCCGGCGCAACACGATACGAGCGCTGAATCAGAATCTGAAGAAAGCGGAGACCGAAAACGCAGACTTGAAAAGAGACTTGGCCATGCGACCCACGAACCAGGATCTAGTGAAGTTGCAAAACGAGATTACTGATCTGAAACAACTAATTGCATCCACCCCGACACGAAGGTGGCCGCATGGGAATCCCGTATTAACGGTTCAAAGAGTCACGGCAGAGTACGCTCCCACAGCTACGTACAAAGACAAGGTTAGGGTTGTTTTGACGAACACCGCTGGTAAGGACGTACATGTCTGGTTGCCCCTATGGGAGTCGGTTGACGTTTTCGCACAACTCCCGTTCGGCTCGTGCTTCAGGCTAGAGGGATCATCGGCGGGATGGCGACACAATGACTGGGCTAAGGACGCCAGCGGGAAGGAGATCGAATATTCATGTGTAGAGGTAAAAATCGGCCTCACGTTTGATTGTTTCATCGGCGTGTTGCAGCCGACCGGCCAGAGCATCGAAGAAAGGCTGCGAACTCACACACCTGTCGGCACTGCAACATTCCCTGTAAGAATCGACGGGAAGTTGTACGATATTCCAATCTGTTTGTGAGGTTCGTGTCGCCTCTAGCGACTTTCCCTGTGTTGCGATCACGCTCTGTGCGCGAAAGTCGCAGATTTAGTTTCTGGCATGTTGCGTGGCGTGCTCTCTCAGCGTCTCGTATAAACACCAGCAGTCGTCGCCACCATAAGTGAAGTACGCGCGGTCGATGTTCCTGGGAGAATGTCTGGACGCCGCGTGCACTTGCTCCTGAAAGTAGGAAACCGCTTGTGCTGCGTTTGCTGCATGAGACGGTCTTTTTACCATGAGAACGTCTCCCGCTCGAATTTGGACGTCAGTTCCTCCATCCATTCTGTGTGCGTCGAACTCCTTTTCGCCGACTTTCCACTCGTCATATTCCAGCTGACCTGTTGCCATAGTTGTAACCTCGGCAGAGCACTGTAACACAGTTACGAAAAACGGACCGCTCCTCTGCTTGCTCAAAGGGATGCCAGTTTAGGGCAAAAGTACTAATTGCGTTCAGGCTCCCTACCGTGGCCTGGCGAGGGTTTCGAATTTCCTCTGGTTGCGGACGACGGCGGTGTGTTCCGGCAACACACTCTTGGTTCCGAGAACGCCCACTGAACCGCCAGCCCTCTCTCCCCGGGCCTGGCCGCGGCGAGAATGATCTCAGCCGCGCGCCGATTGTCGGCGGAAAACTTCTTCGCGAGCTGCTGGTGCTTGGTGGTCATGTGCCGGGGTTCTCTCAAAGCCGCGCCGCCTCACCTAAAAGGCGCGGCGCTTTAGATTCTTTAGAATCTTTAAATTCGTTCTCCATTTCGAATTCTCGTAAAGGGCTTTGTTTCTGAAGGTTGCCCGGAACTGTCCCGACAGATGTGGTGCCCTTTCCCGACAAATGTGGTGCTATTCTCCGACAGATGTGGTGCCCTTTCCCGACAAATGTGGTGCTTGGGCCAGCTGGCGCTCCAGGCGTTGTTTCTTAGCCGCGAACAGTTTGCACCGGTCCGGATTCAGATGCAAAATGACTGCCCCGAGATTATCGCGCTCGTACTTTGCTAGCAGCCTCGTCGTTACGGCTGTATTCAGCGCGTCGTTGATGGCCTCCACGATTCTCTTAGGGTGTTCTTGCTTGCGATGACGATCGAGCCACAGCTTGTGTTCCAGCGTCTCGATGTAGATCTTGATCGGAGAGCGATCGATCGTGAGGACGTAGTCATGGAAGAGGTAGATGGCGTCACGGCATCTATTCCCCCCATGAGCATCCCGGATTTCCTGATATAGGCTGACCGGCCGATAAAGGTACGCCTTGCCGATCTCATCCACCCAAATCGGCGTGAGGGAGAGTTTGAATGTTTTAGCTTTTGCAAAGATATCGCGCCGCATCACTGCATCGATTTCGCCCTGTGTGAGAATTCCGTAGTCAGTGGAGAGAGTTATCAACGGCTGGTGATTGACGACCACACGCCCGTCCCTCCTGCGGTACACAATTCTGAAGGACCTGGTGATTCCGACCAGGGCCTCAAAAGCACGGTCTGCCTCATGGCAGTCCTTCTTTCCCGAAATTCCATACAGCCTCAAAAACTCCGCGCGCCCCAGTATCAGCCGTGGAACAGGCGCGTTAAACTTCCAGTCGCGGTGCAGGTCACTCGATGGCGTCGGGTCGGTATTTCCTTGGAAGTCAGTATCATCAAGCCGGCTGTAGATGGCGGCGACGACTCGTAACTCTGGCGCTGATAAGTTGATCCCGATGAGCGGGATCGCAGACTCTAGCTCTTCGGTGCTCATGACTATATTTTCCGTCAGGAATAATTGTCTGAGCTTGCGACCGTCACGCTGAAATTTTTGCAGTGTCAGATGCCAGCCCTCGCGTTGCATGACATCCGGCGCCGGCGCTTCTGGCTGTTCAAAGAGCGGCGCGGAGCCCGTCAACGAACGCTTTACCATTGTTGCTGCTTTCCTCCTGGTGTTGTTCGATAGCACGAATGTTCCCACGTTCCTTGTCGAACCCTAACTCGATGGTCCCTGTCCCGCCGTCGCGCTGTTTAGCCACGATAAGTTCGATATAGTCGGGCGGCCGCCCGGCAGGAATGTTTTCTCGATCTGGTGACCATAGGAGACACGCCAGATCGGCATCCTGCTCAAGGCATCCACTCTCGCGGAAATCCCGTAGCTCCGGGCGCCGATTCTCGTTGTCAGGTGCTCGGTTCAACTGGCATAGAACCAGAAACGGTATTCCCAACTCATGAGCGGCCAACTTAAATTCTCGTGAGATAGAGCCCACCTCGACGTGGCGCGGCTGCGTGCCTGGCGTCCGGACAAGCTGGAGATAATCTACGATGACAAGCTTGGTTCTTTCCCTGGAGCGCCGCACCGTTGCGCATATTGATGAAGTACTCGCCACGGGCAGGCGATTGATTTGGAGCGATCCCATAGCCTGAACCGCTTCCCGCATTCGACCCCGCTCATCTGGGGTGATTTCTCCGGATTTGAAATCATCGAAGCGCACACCAGCGGCCATACACATCAGCCGCTGCACCACTAAATCGTCGCCCATCTCCAGGCTGAACAACTGGGTGTATATCCCCCGGAGCACGGCGTGCAGGGCAATATTGTGAGCCAGTGTGGATTTACCAACTGACGGACGCGCGCCGAGCAGAATCAGATTGCGACGCCGGAGTCCAAACGTTCGCTTGTTGAAGGCCGCCCATGGGGTCTGGATCCCCGGTTCTGGCGGTTTTATGAATTCGTCCAACCCCCCGGCTGCGTCCACAATCGCGGTTGGCGTGCGCATATCCTCACGCCAATATGCGGCTTGGCCAACATCTCGGAAATGGCTCTGGGCGTCCCCAAGAATCTGCTGTGGATCTTCGTCGCCAGCCATGGCGCGGTTCGCGATGTGCTGCGACGCGAAAACAAGTCGGCGAAGCAGGGACTTCTCTTTAACAATTCGGACGTAGCTTTCCAGATTGACAATCCGTGGCAGGCCATCGTCCAGTGAAACGATGTAAGTGAGGCCATCGCAGGATTCGAGCTCGCCATGCTTCCGAAGTTCCTCAGCCAGTGTTACCTGGTCGATACGCTCGCGGCGCGCTTGCAGGTCACACATCCGCCGGAAAATGCGCCGATTCTTTTCCTGGCTGAAGTCGTCCAGCTCCAGAGAACTCGCAAGGTCTAACTGGCTATTGTCCATGAGGATCGAGCCGAGCACGAAGCGCTCAGCATCTAGGTTGCAGGGCAGGCCCTTCCGGTCAAGAGCCTCGTCTGGTGTCGTCATCCCTTCACCGTCAGGGCGCCAAAAACGCGTTCGGCAACGGAGGCTGGGATGCGAATCGTGAAATGCTGTTTTCGGTGCCGAGACCCGGCGTGCCCAATTCGCAGAACACCTGGCTCGTCCACGAACATTTTGCGAATCGTTGATGGGTGAAGCTTTTTCAGCCTTGCGAGTTCATCTGCGGTGTAAACTGTCTCGTTTAATACTGGCAGCGCTTCCATCTCAGCGAGCAGTAGAGCATGCGGCTACAGTAGCCTCGCAAGAAAAATCTGAGGCTACAAATGCGGCTACACGTCGCGGCTACACTGCTAAGCTGGTTTCTTCGGCCAGTTAGGATTGTGATCGGTCTAGACGACAGTTTTTCCGTGTACCAGGATGTACCAAGGTGCTGCTTTTCGGGCACTTTTGGCGCGTTTGGCTCACTTTAAAATCAGCAAGTTACTGATTGCAGGAAGGGCTTGTTCGTTCGACCCCCACTAGCTTCCGCCAGGTACTACATCTTATTTTCAATGTTTCCCCAGCAGCGTTCTGAGGAAACACCATGAGAGCTAATCGTTGGCACGGGAAAACGGCAACTGCGGGTGGAAACCGTACCCGACCCAAGGTCCTCCACTCGAACGACGTCAACTTGCGCGTTACGGCGGCGGCCATCTTCGGGTCCGGGCTCCACCCAGCCGAAGTTGCAAACGAGGGGTTCGATGGATTAATGGCTGGTAAGGATCACGTGGTGGCCTGGCCCTTGAAGAACAAGGTTCAAGCCGCTGCCAGGCATGTGCTCCCAGATACGGTCTTGGCCGGCATGCGCCGCAAAGAGCCCGGTTCGGCAGAGGAGTGAAAAGTTCCGCGTACGAATGGCATCCGCGCCTTCCATAGCCTGCTATCCTTAAAATTTGCGCACAGGTGAAACCAAACCAGCACCCCGTTCCGCCGTCTAGAATCTAAAGAGGATGCAAACGGAAGTTCGCGACGAGACCACTGCCGGGAATTATTTCGTTTCCAACTATCCGCCGTATTCCTTTTGGACTGCGCAACATGCAGCCGAAGCACACGCGGCGCTTGATCGGCCCGCAAAACCGGGAACGCCTTTAGGCATTTACGTCCATATTCCGTTTTGCCGTAAACGTTGCCATTTCTGCTACTTCAAGGTTTATACCGACAAGGACTCCGACGAGATCAACACGTATCTCGATGCCGTCGGCCAGGAATTGCAAGTCTATGCAACCCGCCCGTTTATCAATGGCCGCACGCCGCGGTTCATTTACTTTGGCGGCGGCACGCCATCCTATATTTCGTCCCGGCAGCTTGCCCAATTAGTGCATTCCATGCGAAGTTCGCTGGCCTGGGGCCGGCCCGACGAAGTGACGTTCGAATGCGAGCCGGGCACCATTACTGAAGGCAAGCTGCAGATTATTAAGGAAATAGGGGTCACTCGACTCAGCCTCGGAATTGAAAATTTCGACGATCAGATTCTCCAGATCAACGGTCGTGCCCACGGATCCAAGCAGATCGACGCATCTTACGAACTGGCGCGCAGCATCGGATTTCCACAGATCAATATCGATCTGATCGCCGGGATGGTTGGCGAAACCACCGAAAATTGGGAAAGTTGCATAACAAAGACAATCGCGCTCAACCCGGACAGTGTGACCATCTACCAGATGGAGATCCCCTACAACACCACTATTTTTCACAACATGAAAGTGGAGGGGCAGACGGTCGCTCCGGTGGCGAGCTGGGGGCTGAAGCGGCAGTGGGTCGAATACGCATTTTCCGAGTTCGAGAAGGCGGGCTATTCGGTGGCAAGCGCCTACACGGTAGTTAAGGACCCGGACAAAACGCACTTTGTTTATCGAGACTTACTCTGGATGGGCGCGGACATGGTGGGACTTGGAGTGGCGTCGTTCTCGCACGTGGGAGGCACGCATTTCCAGAATTTGCACGAGTTTGAACCGTATATCGCGCAAGTGAAGAACGGGCAACTCCCGATTTACCGTGCACTTACACCGACGCACGAAGAGCGGATGATTCGCGAGCTGATTCTGCAAATGAAACTGGGCCGGGTGCAAACCCCTTACTTTCAGGATAAGTTCGGAGTCAATATCCGGGAGCGGTTTGCCGGCCCGATCGACAGCCTGCGCGAGCATGGCTGGTTGCATATCGAGGGCAAGAATCTGAGACTTAGCCGGGAAGGCCTGTTGCAAGTCGACAAGCTACTGCATGACTTTTTTCTTCCGCAGCACCGGACAGCACGTTACGCGTAACGAAAATTCATGGCCACTTACAGCTCTTATGATGCAATCGTAATCGGCGGCGGACCTGCGGGTTCAGCGGCGTCCACCATGCTGGCGCAGAAGGGGCGGAAAGTTTTGCTTCTCGAAAAGGAGAAGTTCCCGCGGTATCACATCGGAGAATCGCTCATCCCCTATACATACTATCCGCTGCAGCGGATGGGGATGATTGAGCAGATGAAGCGCTCGCATTTTACGAAGAAGTACAGCGTGCAGTTCGTGAGCATCAGCGGGAAGCAGTCACAACCCTTCTATTTTTTTCAACAACTCCATCACGAGGCGGCCGATACGTGGCAGGTACTACGCAGCGAGTTCGACCAGATGCTGCTCAACAACGCGCGCGCCAAGGGCGTGGAAGTGATGGAGGAAACACTGGTCAAAGAAACCGTCGAGAACAACGGAACGGTCGAGGGAGTGCGCGCGGTCAGCAGAAACGGCCAGGGCCATGAGTTCCGGGCGCCGATTACGATCGACGCTACCGGCCGGGACGCGTTCACTTTAGGCCGCCGGGGCTGGAAAGTTCGCGACCCACGATTAAACAAAATCGCTGTCTGGACTTATTACAAAGGAGCAATGCGCGATCCCGGAATTGACGAGGGCGCGACCACGGTGGCGTATGTGCCGGACAAGGGATGGTTCTGGTATATCCCCCTGCCCGATGACATCATCAGCGTGGGCATCGTAGCAGAGAAGGATTACCTTTATCGCGACACCCACGATCTGAAGACCATATTTCACCGCGAGGCTGCGGTGAACAAGTGGATCGAACAGCACCTGGCGGTGGGCCAGCAGGTAGGCGAGTACCGGGTCACGGGCGAGTACTCGTACCGGTCGCGTCATTGTGCGGGAGACGGTTTGCTGCTGATCGGCGATGCGTTCGCATTTCTCGATCCCGTTTTCTCGTCCGGCGTCTTTCTGGCACTGCGCAGCGGCGAGATGGGCGCGGATGCCGTGGACGCAGCTCTCACGGCCGGGGACTGCTCGGCGGCGCGGTTTCGTGAATACGGAGAGCAATTGTGCAACGGGATCGAATCCATGCGGCGGCTGGTGTATACGTTTTATGACCACGAGTTCCGGTTCCGCTCATTTTTGACGAAGTATCCGGACCTAAAAGGCGAAATGACGGACTGCCTGATGGGAAATCTGTGGCTGGATTTCGATCCGCTGTTTCAAGCGGTGGCCGAGTTCGCAAAGGTGCCCGCCGCGCTATCGCACGGCCGTGCCTTCGAAAACGGGAACCTACAAACACCCTCGCATACAATGGCCGATTAGGTCATGCGGCCCGCACAAGATTCGCTATCGCTCCGCCGGCTGGCGGTTGAATCAGAACAACTCGTCAAGCTGAACCGGCTGGTGGCGGTTCTTCGCACGGGTAACCGCTTTTACTCGGGAAAGCTGCGCATGGCGCGCCTGGAAGGCGGGGTGTCGACGCTCAAAGAGTTCACCGAGCGCATGCCGTTTACGCGCAAGGAGGAGATCGTCGCCGATCAGCAGAATCATCCTCCATACGGAACGAACCTCACGTTCAGCCTGGAATGTTACCGGCGCTTCAGCCAGACAAGCGGAACCACGGGGCGGCCGATGTACTGGCTCGACACGGTGGAAAGTTGGGAATGGATGCTGGACAGCTGGCTGCGTGTTTATAGCGCTGCCGGCGTTACGCCGCACGACCACGTCTTTTTCGCTTTTTCCTTCGGACCTTTTCTGGGTTTCTGGACGGCTTTCGAATGCGCGGCGCGGCTTGGGTGCCTGTGCATTCCGGGCGGCGGCATGAGCAGCATCTCCCGCCTGCACACTTTGCTGGACAACGGCGCGACGGTGCTGTGCTGTACGCCGACCTATGCCATCCGGCTGGCAGAAGTCGCAAAGGAAGAGAACATCGATCTATCTGCTTCGAAAGTGAAGACGCTGATTCTGAGCGGCGAGCCAGGAGCGAGTCTCGCGGAAACGCGGCAGCGTATTGAAGGCCTGTGGCACGGGGCCCGCGTTGTGGACCACCACGGGATGACCGAAACGGGGCCGGTAAGTTACGGATGCCCGAAGAAACCGGGAGTCCTGCACGTGATCGAGTCGGCTTTTATCGCAGAAGTGATCCACCCGCAGAGCGGACGGCCACTACCAGCAGGCGAGTGTGGCGAATTGGTGTTGACGAACCTGGGCCGCATGGGGTCTCCGCTGCTGCGCTACAGGACAGGGGATGTGGTGCAAGCCCTGCCACATGCAGCCTGCGAATGCGGCACCTGGGACGTGGCCCTAGATGGCGGGATATCCGGGCGGACGGACGATATGGTGGTGGTGCGCGGTGTGAACGTGTATCCGAGCGCGATCGAACAGGTACTGAGAGCAAGCGGGGCGATCGCGGAGTACCGGGTGGAGGTACATACCGGACAAGCGCTCCCGGAGATCAAGATTGTGGTGGAACCGGCTGCGGATTGCGCCGGCGTGAACGGACTGGCGGAACGGATCGAGACGGCGATGCTGAAGGCGCTCAATTTGCGGGTGGCAGTAGCCGTGGTGGCGGGCGGCCAATTGCCGAGATTCGAGATGAAGGCGAAGCGATGGGTGCGGGTGTAGAACTGCAACGGCCGAGGAGCAACAGGTCTCCGCTTTGCTATTGCCGGGTATCCAGCGGCTTCTTCGCTTTCTCGTAGAACTCGTTTTGCAGGCGCTGGCTGACCTGATCAGCCTTGACCGCACGGATAACGTTGGCGACATCGTCAGACCAGGCTTTCATATCAAATTCACCCAACGCGGTATTGGCGCCCGTGGCATCGCCGGCGTAATGCTCGGGAAACTTGGCGTACCACCAGATGCCTGTGTAGACGCCGCGAGGCAGATCCTGGCGGTTTTGATCGGCGCCGTTCTCGCTCGACGAACGATCGAGATGGACGAGATCAGGGCGCGAGATCATGGTGTGCGAGGTTTCGCTTTCGCCGGCATGGGAATCGGTGCTTGATTTCAAAGCAGGGCGGCCCGCGGGCCACCCTGCGTGCTGGTAAACGTACACGACGTAGTCGTGGGGCGCGGCCATTTGTGATTGCGCAAAGAACGGCAGCAGGCTGTTATTGCCGCCGTGCCCATTGACGATCACAATCCGCTTACAACCGTTGCGGGCCATTTCATCAGTGGTCTCCTGCAAAAGCTCAAGCTGGAGTCTGGCGCTGTAAGCGATGGTGCCCGGTTCATGCCTGGCTTCAAAGATCTGACCGAAATAGTATTCGGGATAAACGATGGCGTACTCCTGCGCCGCGCCGTGGAGGGAGACATAGCGCACATTGATGAGGTCGGTGCCGAGCGGCAGTTGCGGCCCGTGCTTCTCGATGATGCCGAACGGGAGCAGGCAAGTGCCTTGGGATTGCTGGATAGCCTTGTCAAAGTCGCCGGCAGTGAGTTCTTCCCATTTGACTGATAGCGACTGAGCGGAAGCATTCATTGCGAAAACGGCGAAACAAATTAGCACACGAACGAGGTTCATGCGTGTGATTATATTGATTCGGAGGCGCAATGGCACTAACGAGCACTGTAGCCGACTCGTTTCCGGCAGTAAGCCTGCTGGAGCAGACGCCACGGATGCTGGGTGAGCTGCTGGCGACGGCGACTGCAGGAGATCTCGATTGGCAGCCCCGCCCGGAGCGGTGGTCGATCGCCATGGTACTGGCTCATCTGGCGGACGTAGAAGAAAAGGGATTTGTGAGCCGGTTCCGCGCCATGACAGCGCAAGAGAATCCGCACCTGCCGGCTTACGATCAGCTGGCGTTGTTTCGGACGCATGCGCATTTCGAGGCTTTGGCTGAGCTGGAGAAGTTTCGCGAGCTGCGCGCGAGCACGCTCGGCTGGCTCAGGATGCTGCCGGCAGAGGTCATGGGCCGGACGGGACATCACGAAGAGTTGGGGCCTGTCACGTTCGGAGAACTGCTGCATGAGTTCGTGTTTCACGACCTGGGGCACATCCGGCAGATCATGGAGCTGTACCGCGCCCGTGTGTTCTATCCCCACATGGGAGTTTTCCAAGGTTATTACCGCATCCATCCATAAAACAAATCTGCCGTTACATGTTGCGTTCCCTTGCGAACCGGCGCCATTTTTCGTAACCTAACGCGTGATTGGGATTGCCGAAGGGCGAAGGGATACTTTGGCTGACAAAGGTTAACGGAGGGTGAGATGGAATATTGCACGAATTGCGGCGCACAAGTAACGGGACCATTCTGCGGAAATTGCGGGGCGCCAGCCAAAAGCAGCGCCGGAGCGCAGGCTGGAAGCGCCGGAATTCCGCAGCCCGGCGGTCCTGTAGCGCCCGCACCTCCTCCGGCCGGCGTAGCTCCGGCGGCACCGCAAAAAACCAGCGCCCTGGTGTGGGTGCTAGCGGGTTGCGGTGGATTGATCGTCATTGTCGCGTTGATTTTCGGTGTGATTGCATTCAAGGCGAAGCAATTCGTGACCTCGGCGCAAAAGAACCCGGCGTACACGACGGCTCGCTTACTGGCAGCCGCGAACCCGGACATCGAGGTTGTTTCGACGGACGAAGATCACGGCACGATGACCATCCGCAATAAGAAGACAGGCGAAACCATCACGGTGAATCTGAAAGACGCGGCGAAGGGCAAATTCGTTTTCGAGCAGGACGGAAAGAAAGCGGAGATCAACGCACAGGCTAACGGCGATAAGGGATCGTTCGAGATCAAATCAAGCGAAGGCTCCATGAAGTTTGGCTCGGATAGCAAGGCCCCTGATTGGGTGCCGGTATATCCGGGGTCCACACCAAAGCCTGGCTTTTCGGCGCAGACGCCCAAGGGCGCCAGCGGCAGCTTCGGATTCAACACAAACGATTCGATCGAACAAGTGGCGAAGTACTACGAAGACGCCATGAAGAAAGCCGGGCTGACAACCGAGACGAACTCCATGCAGCAGAACGGGGCGACGGGAATGGCGATCGTTTCCGGAGAAGACAAGGCGACCAAGCGGAAGCTGGTGGTGACGGCGACGCCATCGCAAGGCGCGACTGGCGTGATGGTTACCTACACCACGGAGAATTAGAGCGGCGCGAAACGCTCCCTCTGGTCGCGGCTCGGTTTATTGGTTCAGTTCCGCGGGTTTGTATTTGAGGCCGCGATCGAGCACCATTTCGAAGGACGTGCCCTTGGGCAGAATGAGGTCCGGGCCGCGCGATAGGAGCACGGACGCGAGACCGGCGGCGGCGCCCGCTGCCGCTCCAACACCGGCTCCCATCCCCGCGTGACCGGCAGCAGCTCCGGCAATTCCGCCGACACCGGCGCCGGCCGCCGTTGTTTCGGCTACCCGGCGGGCGTCACCCGTCTTATCGCCTTCCCCGCGGATTTTGCCTTCGTCGCGATCGAAGTCACCCGTGTCGGATCCTCCGACACGCGCGCGAAAATCGCGAGTTACCCCGTTGGGGAGAGTAAGGGAATCGAAGCGCAAAAAGATCTCGCCTTTGCCCTTCAGCTTGCCGGGCCGCTTCACTTCCGTGACGGTGCCGGAGACAAAACTGCCGCGAGGAATCACGATGCGTCCCTCCACGGTAATAGGGAACGAGGTCTGCAGATAAACACGGTCGCCTTCCCCGCTGCTCTTCGTGTTGAGGCTGTTGATGAGCGACAGAGGGATGTGGGTGCCGGCAGGAACGGTGATCTGGCCGGAGGGCGGCGGCGCGGCGGGTGCATCCGGAGACGCCGAAGCGGGGAGCTTGGCGTCCCGATTGCGATAAACGAGTACGCTTTCCGTTTCTCCGGATGACCGCTGCATCTGGCGGCGGATGGTGAGCGTAGCGCGATCGCGTGAGACGCGCCAACGATCATTGATGTTGTAATTCTGCGGGCCGCTTACGATGGTGTTCGTGATCAGCGCGGCACCTTCCCATTTGGTCATGCTGCTCATTTGCGATCCGGCAACCGAAAACTTCGCGGCATCGCCATTCGTGCGATAGAGCCATGTAGCGGCCGAGCTGCCATCCGCTGCCGACTCGACGCACTGAACGACGGTTTCCCGCTGAGTAATGGTTAGAAGCGGCGCGGGAGGAGACGGCAGCCCATGCGAATCACTTTTCTGTTCATCAAGAATCCATATGCCTGTGAAGTCGCGATCGAGTTCAGGCGCGGCGGCCAGTAACGACGCTAGAAGCAGAGCGAGAATGGCGCTCGCCCGCGATAACAAATAGGAGGACATTTCGCACCATTTACGGCTTCGGGGATGATTATAAGCGGAAAATGCAAGGAAAGCTATACTTCGCAGGTGTTAACTCGGCGAAACTAAAGGCCGAACTGGCGAAGGTGATGGTCGGCGTGCAGAAAGCCCCAGCGCAGCCATTCGGCGTCGGTCATTTGGCCAAAAATGGGATGGGGAGCGCCTTCGAAGGAATGGCGCGAATCGGAAAAACGCTGCAACGTGATCAAAAGATCGGCGCGATCGCGCTCGAAATCCGAGGGCGGCGTGCCGCCGGCGCCCTGCTCGACCTCGGGCCGCGTGGGCACGCCCTTGGGCCACGGAAACGGGAAATAGAGAGCGCCCCATTTCATCACAACGCGCGGCAAAAGAGTTGGCGCTGTGCTCATGCGGCGCTCGCCGAGCGGGCCGAGGAACGAATCGTTGAGATGGCACATCATTTGGTGCGCGGACATTTTGCCCCATAGCCGCGGGCTATCGGGCCGAAGCGCGGTGATGCGGGATGCGATGGACAGGCGGTCCGCGGCAACAGCGAGCGTTTTCATGCGTCCAGCCGGTTCATAGGACCAGGGTGCATTTACGGCGAAGAAGATCGAGCGCCATTTGCGTCGCGAAGACGCGGATCCGGGGACGATCGCCAAAGAAAACGCGGTGGGCAACCTGGCAACCGGAAGCATCGGCCAAGCCGATATAGACGGTGCCTACGGGAACATTTTCCGCGGGTTCGGGTCCGGCTTCTCCGGTGACGGAGATCGCGAATGTCGCGCCGGTGCGGCGCCGCGCGCCCACGGCCATGGCCTCGGCGGCCTCCTGGCTTACGGCGCCATGAGTTTGTAGTATCTCTTCACTGACGCCGAGCAGATCGGTCTTGAGCCGGTTGGAGTAGGTGAGAAATCCACCCAGAAAATATTGCGAGCTACCGGGAACCGAAGTGATGCGCTGTGCGAGATGCCCGCCCGTGACGCTCTCGGCGACAACCAGTGTGGCCTGGCGCTTCTTCAGAGCGGTGCCGATCACGGCTTCGAGCGAATCGCCATTGCGAGAGTAGATGCGATCGCCGAGCAGCGTTTCGATGGGCCCGGCCACCTCAGTGAGCAGAGCCATGACGTCGGATTCGTTCGAACCGTGGGCGCGCAAATGAACCTGAAGATCGCCGTCGCCGGCGAGAATGGTGGTGACGGGGTTCGCGTACTTGGTGTAAACCGGAGCAATGGTCTGATCGAGATCCGATTCGGCCATTCCAGTGATGCGGAACAGCAGCGTGCGGATGACCTGCCTGGGCACCACACGCTCGAGGCGCGGGAGGCATTGGCGGCTGAACATGGCCTTCAATTCATGCGGCGGGCCGGGCAACAGAATGATGCTGGTTTGGGAATCGTCGATCCACTGGCCGGGCGCGGTGCCGCGATCGTTGGGGAGGATGTCGGCACCCTCGATGATGAAAGCCTGTCTGCGGTTGACCTCAGCCATCTTGCGATTTGCCTGGCGGAAGCGCTGTTCGAGCTGATCGGCAATTTCAGCGTGAAAGACAAGTTTGCGGTCCGTGGCAATGGAAACGGCATCGCGGGTCACGTCGTCTTCGGTGGGCCCGAGGCCGCCGGAAAGGATGACAATCTCGGCGCGCGACATGGCCCGGCGAACGGTGTCGGCAACGTGATCGCGGTTATCACCGACGACATACTTGGTGGTGACCTCGACACCGAGGTCGTTCAACTGCTGTGTGAGAAATAGCGAATTCGTATCCAGGCGCTGCGGGGTGAGAAGCTCGGAGCCGACCGCGATAATTTCGGCGTTCATCCCTTAGGAGTTGGGTCTCCCTTGGATTCCGGCATCCACACGATAGAGCGCGTTGGTGGTAGCAACGACGAGCGACCGCGAGGGTGTAAACGCCATGCCGACAATGCCGGGGCCGGAGAGGAATAATTCGGGCTGCCGGTCTTTATTGAAGCGGACTACGCCCTTTCTGCCGCCGAGCGATGCGGCAATGTACAAGCGATCTTCGGTGTCAAATGCCATGCCTTGCGGACGGCCGAGCCCGCGATAGAAGACTTCCACTTCGCCCTTGTGCGAAATACGATAGACCGAATCAAAGCTGGATGTCGTCGGCCCGGAAACGTAGAGGTACTCGTTCGGACCGAAAGCGAGGTGGTATGCGGCGATGGAAGGCTCGAGAGTAGCGAAAACGAAAATCTGGCGGTTTGGCGCGATTTTAAAGATAGTGCCGCTGCGATCGCCGACATATAGATTGTTCTCGCCGTCGAAGGCCAATCCCGTCGCAATGCCCATCCCTTCAACGAACACCGACATGCTGCCGTTGGGCGTGATTTGATACACCACACCGTCAAAGCGGCTGGAAACATAAAGCAGACCCTGGCTGTCGAAAGCCATGGCCGTTGCATTCATCAGGTCGTTGATGAAAGGCTTAACGTTGTAATTGAGATCGATCTTGTAAACAGCGACCGCGACTTTCTGGCCGCGCGATCCGCTGAATGTGGTGTAGATGTTCCCGAACGTATCGACCGAGGGGTTGGCAACCGGATGGAGGCCTTCGGCAATCTGGATACCGATGTCGCACGTCCAGGCCTGGCTCGATTGTTCGCCGTTTTGGACAACGAGTTCGCCTTCGGAGGCGCCTTCGGGTACGCGAACGATCATGAACGAGTCCGAGCCGATGATGACGGGCGCCGCGACCTCGCCGATGGTCACGCGGGGGCGTTCCGACTTGGCAAAACCGCGCCCCTGGATTTGAAACTCCCCGCCGGCAATGGCGGCAATGGGCGACACCTGCGCAATTTGGGGCCGGCCGTTGCTCTCTTTGCGGATACCCATCGTCAATAAAGATTGAAACATCCTGCGGCAAATAAGACAAGTGCCGCGTAAATACCGGCCATCAGATCGTCGGCCACGATTCCGATGCCGCCGGGAAGCGCTTCCAACTGCCGCACAGGAAAGGGTTTCCAGATATCGAAGAGGCGAAACAGAAGGAACGCCGCGATCCAGGATTTGAGGTTGAGGGTACGGGCACCGGCGATTGCAACCCATTGGCCGAGCACCTCATCCACGACCACCAGTTGAGGGTCTTTGGTCTGCAATTCCTGCGCCGTGGCTCCGGCGGACCGGATGGCCGGAACGGTGAGCAGCAGCACGGGAACCAGGAAACTCCACGCCGGCCAGCCTGCAAAACGTACAAACAACCAACCGAGACCGAGGGCGGCGAGCGAGCCGACGGTTCCCGGCGCTACAGGCGAGTAGCCACAGCCGAACCAGGTTGCCGTCAGGCGGGCCGCGCTACTCTTCATCTTCACCCGATGCTTGGCGTTCCATCTGCGCGACGGAGGTCGAGATGACGTACGTACCCGAGGCCCAGTTTCCAAGGTCGATAGTGCGGCAACGCTCACTACAGAAGGGAAACTGCGGGTTGTCCCGTCGGATTTCCTTGCGGCAGATGGGGCAAATCATACGGCCCGGCTTGGAATTTGAGGCTTTGAGGCGTGTCGAATTTGCAAAAGCGGAAATGCTGGCGGTGCGGGCACAGCGTCCGGTGGGCCGGAAAGCAGCGTGCCCACTACATCGTAATCGTGAGCCTCTGTAACGCGAAGCTTCCGTATCTGGCCGGGGCGAGGCTCCGCGCCTTCAAAATCGTTGATGAGAGTGACGCCGTCGATCTCGGGAGCTTGCGTGGACATACGCGCCTCCCACAGCAGGTCGGTCTCTTTGGAAAGGCCTTCCAGCAGCACATCCACTTCGGAGCCGATGAGGCCGCGATTGCGCGCGCGGGAGATCCGCCGCTGCAAAGCCATGAGGCGCCGCTTGCGATTGTGGACGGTACGGCCATCGACCTTACGGTCAAGGCCGTAGCTGGCGCTGGTGTCTTCATCGGAGTATGCAAATACGCCAAGCCGATCGAACCGCGCGGCGTCGATGAAATGGCAGAGCTCCTCGAAGTCCGCGGCGGTTTCTCCGGGAAACCCGACAATCATGCTGGTCCGGATAGCTACACCGGGGATCGACCGGCGGATGCGTTCGATCAATTTCAGAAAAAGATCACCGGATGCCCCGCGTTTCATGCGCTTCAAAACGGGCGCACTCGCGTGCTGCAGAGGCATGTCGATGTACTTGACCAGGGCCGCATGTTCGGCAATCGTATCCAGCAGCTTTTGCGTGACTTTGTTGGGATACGCGTACAGAAAGCGCACCCACTTTTCCGCGGGCGTATCGATCTGCGCAAGGCGAGCGAGTAGTGTGGCCAGCCCATCTTTCATTCCAAGATCCTCGCCGTAGCAAGTTGTGTCCTGACCGATGAGATTGATCTCGCGAATGCCCTGCTGAAACAGGCGCGTGGCTTCGGCGATCACCGATTCAAACCGGCGGCTGCGAAACTTGCCGCGATACTGCGGAATGACGCAGAAGGTACACGGGTGATCGCAACCCTCCGCGATTTTGATATAGGCGAAGTGCCGGGGCGTGGCTAAAACGCGCGGCGTTAGATCGTGATAGAGATATGGCTCAAACGGATTCGCGGCGACTTCGACGCCTTCGCACAACGGAACGATATGCTCGATTTCGTTGGTGCCGATCACCGCATCTACTTCCGGCATTTCCTTTTGAATCTGGTCGCGATAGCGCTCTACCAGGCAGCCGGCGACGATCAATTTTTTGGCGCGGCCGATTCTCTTGTACTCGGCCATCTCGAGGATGATATCGACCGATTCTTTTTTTGCGGGATCGATGAAGCTGCAGGTATTCACGACAAGTACGTCGGCTTGATCGGGATGAGGCGTCAGCTCGTGCCCGTGCGAGGCAAGCTGACCCATCATGACTTCGCTGTCCACCAGATTCTTGGGGCAGCCCAGACTTACAAAGCCAACTTTCAATCGCGGAATTCCTTCGGGGAGTGATGTTCTTAACCAGCATATCATGCCTCCGCATGACGCATCCGGTGAAGGCACGAGCGGTGGGACGGCCCGCCGGCTGTCCTCGGAGACCTATCGGATCGGCCTGCAAACTGAGGTGATGCCGGAGAACAACTCCGGTCGATATTGGCGAACGCGGGATCTGACTTTGTGCGAGTTACCAGCCGTGGTCCATCGTGTTTTTCTGATACGACTGCGTGAAATAGAGATTCACCGCGCGCTGCAAGTCCGCTTTGGTCATTTGCGGCGGCCGCTTTTCGTACTCGCTGATGGAAATGATGATGTTGCAAAGATCGAGCGGATAGCAGGCGCGCAGCTCCGTGCGCCCGTCGGAAAGAACTAAGCTGCGCACGTACTCGACAATTTCGGGATCGTACGGCAGCTTTTTGTGAATAGCCACACGCCGCCAGATTTCGTTGAATGTTCCGACGTCCACCGGCTCCACGAATACTTTATTTTGAATGCGGCGGAGGAACGTGGCGTCCGCGAGATCGTCGGGATTCAAGTTGGTGGAAAACACGACCATCATCTCGAACGGGATCTGGAATTTAATTCCGTAGGAAAGCGTAAGATAGTCGACGCGGCGATCGAGAGGCACGATCCAGCGGTTGAGCAGCTCTCGCGGCGAGAGCACCTGGCGGCCGAAGTCATCGATCAGGAAAATACCGTTGTTGGCCTTCATCTGCATGGGCGCGGCAAAAACACCACCTGCCTCGTCGTAATGCAATTCGAGCATGCTGGCTACAAGTTCGCCGCCCACCATGATGAACGGGCGTTTGCATGGAACCCAGCGCGGATCGAGATCAGGATCCTCCTTGTCGATGGGCTGGTGAACCACCGGGTCGTACAGGACGATGATTTTGCCGTCCACTTCCACCGCGTGCGGGATCAGAATGGAATCGCGATAGACGCGTAAGAGCCGCTCCGCAAGGCTGGTTTTCCCGTTCCCGGACGGGCCGTAGAGAAACAAGGATTTCTGCGCAACACAGGCAGGGCCAAGCTGATCGAGCATGTGATCGGAAAGCACAAGATCGCTCAGCGCGTCGCGGAGAATGTTGCGGTCAATATCGACGCTCGCAGACTGGGCCTTGGTGGCCAGGTGATAGTCACGGATGGAGACGGGTGCAGGACCGACGTAACGGCACACACGAAAACGCTCCCCGGCCAAGTCACGGCCGGCAGCGGTCAGGATGAACGCGTAATCTTCTCCAACCGCGCCCTTCACCTCCACCAAATGCTGCTGGCGCAGTTCACGGAACAGCAGATCCAAAATCGGAATAGAGACGCGGATGGTCCGGCTGGTGACCTCGAGGCTGGTCATGCCGTCCAGATGCAGGTGGCGCAGGATGAGATCGACGACCACCGACTTAGGAATGCGCAAGTCAGCCAGGCGATTGGGCACCGAGGGCCAGAAGGTAGGCCGCTTGGTAACTGTAGCCGTACGCTCTGTGACACCGTTTTGCGTGAGTTGTTGGATCACTGCGGAAACTCCGCAATCAGATTAGCATAATTCATGTAAAACATCGGCTATTTTCCGCTTAAATGCGAATCATTTACTCGATAACTGACGGTAACTGCGCGGACGAATATTCTTTGTTATCAGGCGAGGGACGTTTCTACTCTTACCTAAGTTAATATGGACTGAGATGAGCCCCAATCAACCCAACCAGCCTCCCAAATTACCGATTCCCGGCGTGCAGAACCTGATTGCCGTGGGTTCGGGGAAGGGCGGCGTAGGTAAAACCACCGTGGCTGTGAATTTAGCCGTGGCGCTGGCGGCGCTGGGACACAAAACGGGGCTCATGGACGCCGACGTTTACGGACCAAACGTGCCGCTGATGATGGGCATCAACAAGACCCCGATGGCCTACGGAGAACGCATTCAGCCACTGGAACAGTTCGGGGTGAAGCTGATGTCGATGGGCTTTCTGAGCCCCGGCGACAAGCCTTTGGTCTGGCGCGGCCCGATGCTGCACAGCGTCATTCAGCAATTTTTGCGCGGCGTGGACTGGGGCGAACTGGAATACCTGGTTATCGACCTGCCGCCAGGTACTGGAGATGTGCAGCTTACTTTGATTCAGACCGCACCGGTTACTGGCGCGGTTGTCGTCACGACGCCCTCGGATGTTTCACTCGAAGACGCGCGTAAAGCCGTTCATATGTTCAATCAGGTGAAGGTTCCGATTTTGGGAATCGTCGAAAACATGAGTTATTTGCTCTGCCCTCACTGCAATGAACGAGTCGATGTGTTCAGCACGGGCGGCGGCGAGCGCACCGCTCGCGAGATGCAGGTGAATTTTCTGGGTGCGCTGCCTCTGGATCCAGCCGTGCGTAAAGGCGGAGATTCCGGGAGCCCTGTGGCGTTGCAGAACGGAACCGGCGCACAGGGTGCGGCTTTCCGCGAACTCGCGCAGCGAATGATCGATCGAGTGCAGGAAACCGGACCGCCGGTGGGCCCGAAGATCGATATTTCCGACTGAGATAGCGCCCTTAAACTTTGGGCTTGGGTGGCGGCAGTTCGCGCGCGACCACCTGGTGTTGAAAGCCCTGGCGCCCGTGAGCGCCGTCGCAGAACGGTTTGTTTTCAGACAGGCCGCATCGGCAAAGGGAAATCAGGGTCCGTCCCGCCAAACCAAATTCCCTGCCCTCCGGGTCCACAATGCTGAATTCGCCTTCCACGCGAATAGGGCCGTTATTCACGACCGTGATTTTTGTCATGGCACGATCGTAACAAAATCCGCGGCGCCTACTTCTTGGGCGCAACCGGATTCTGGCTAGGCTGCTGGCTCTTCTGCTCTTTTCCCGACTCGTCCACCGTGCCGCCGAACTGAATGTTCACATCGCTCTTAAACTGCTTGTAGTCCTCGTACTTGACGATCATCCGGATCTTTATCGGTCCCTGGCGGAAGTGCAGCGTATCATCGGCATCGGTATAGACCGGAAACCAATACTTCCCGTCCACCTGCTCGCGCAGCGTTTCGAATTTCGGAAACTGCTGATCCTCGTTCTTTTTCAAGACGCCGACTGCTTTGCCGTAAGTTTTCACGATTTGGAAGTCGCGGTCATCCACCCAGATCTGGCCTTCGAAATAGCGATGGCCTTTTTCCATCTTCTTCGGCTTCACCGCGAACACGTAGCAGGGAATTTCATCGGCCTTCTGCGGTCCGAGGTAACGGATGTCGTAGAGCGGGATCTCGTTCGTGGTCAGAACAAACGGCTGCACATCGCGCAGATCCTGCAGGTCTTCAGGCGTCATCGAAATCCGCTCTAGCGTCGACATCGGTGCACGCACGACTCTTTCCGTGCGCTTTCCGTCTGGCGAGAAGATGACATCCTCGACAATCTCGTACTTGCCATCGACGGCGCCTGAATCTGTCAGGGTTTGGACCTTGACGGTCTGGCGGTAGGTATAGTTCTCCCGCGCGCGCGCAAATTCCGCTTCTTTCGCGGCAAACTTTTGGATGATTTCATCCGGGTTGACGTTTTTGGCGTCGTCAGCCCAAACCGGGGTTGTCAGAAACGCCAATATCAAAGGAAGCGAACGGGAAAACATATTCTTCACCATTAGATGTATCTACTTTTCCAAGAGTTTCTTGGCGATGGTCGCCAGCTGGATATTGCTGGTGCCTTCGTAGATACGGCCAATTTTGGCATCACGATAGAGCTTTTCCACCGGATAATCCTTCGTGACTCCCACACCGCCGAAAATCTCGATCGCCTTCGAAGCCACCTTCTCCGCCATCTCCGAACTGTAATACTTCGCCATCGCCGCTTCGGTAACGAACGGCAGACCTGCGTCGCGCAGGCGCGCGGCATTGTAAACCAGCAAACGCGCCGCCTCTACTTCCGCGGCCATGTGCGCTAACTGAAATTGCACACCCTGAAACTCGCTGATTGTTTTGCCGAACTGCCGTCGTTCTTTGGCGTACCCCACGGCGTGTTGGAGCGCGCCACGGGCTAGCCCGATCATCTGTGCTCCAATTGCAATGCGGCCTTCGTTCAGCGTCTCGATGGCGATCTTGTATCCTTTGCCTACCTCGCCCATCACGTTTTCGCGCGGCACGCGGCAATTGTCCAGAATCAACTCGCACGTCGAGGAAGCGCGAAGCCCCAGCTTGTCTTCTTTTTTGCCGACCTGAAATCCGGGAAATTCACGCTCCACAAGAAACGCCGTGATGCCCCGGTAGCCCGCGCTAGGATGGGCGTTCGCGAATAGCAGAAACAAGCCGGCTTCGGCGGCGTTCGTGATCCACATCTTCCGCCCGTTGAGAAGGAAGTGATCGCCCTTGTCCTCCGCCTGTGTGGCCAAGGCGAAAGCGTCGGAACCCGATCCGGCCTCGGAGAGGGCGTAGGAGGAAACGGTATCGGCGGCCAGCCGCGGCAGGTATTTTTTCTTTTGTCCGTCACTGGCCCATCGCAGAATGGCATTGATGACGATCGTGTTTTGCACGTCAACAATGACGCCCGCCGAAGGATCCACCGCCGACAGCTCTTCCACCGCCAGCACACTTTGAAAGAACGTTCCGCCCTGTCCTCCAAACTCCTCCGGAATCTCGATTCCCATCAAGCCGAGTTCGAAAAATTGGCGGATGATGTCTTTGCGGAAAACGCCGGCTTCGTCCATCTCGCGCACGTGCGGTGCAATCTGTTCGCGGGCAAAACGCCGTACGGTGGACTGGAACAGCCGCTCCTCTTCCGTCAAATGTGTCAGCGGACCTGGATGAGCCGCAGTTTCGACCGAAGCCTGCATTGGTTTTCTTTATTTTAAGTGATTGACGCGGCGGCGTGGGCTACGTCAAGATCGGAGCTGCATGTCGTCAGAATTCGTGGCCATCGGGGTCCTCTGGTACGTCGTTTTCCTGCTGTCGACGACAGCGCACGAGGCCTCTCACGCGCTGGCCGCGAAGCTCGGCGGCGATCCCACCGCGTTTCACCGCGGCCAGGTTTCGCTCAACCCGATACCTCACATCCGCCGGGAGCCGTTCGGCATGGTGCTGCTTCCTATCCTTTCCTACGCCAGCGGAGGCTGGATGATGGGCTGGGCCAGCGCGCCGTACGATCCTCTATGGCAAGCCCAACACCCGCGGCGCGCCGCCTGGATGTCGCTCGCCGGGCCGGCGGCCAACTTCACCCTGGTGGTGATCGCAGCAATTGCGATTCACGGCGGGATCGTCGCGGGAGTTTTTCAGGCTCCCGAAGCAGCTGGTTTCCAGCACATCGTAGATCCCACATCTCCCGGTATTGCCGAAGGCGCGGCGAAATTCTTCAGCCTGCTGTTCTCTCTTAACGTTCTCTTGGGCGCGTTCAACCTGCTGCCGGTCCCTCCTCTTGATGGCTTCGGCGTTCTAGGCCTGCTGGTCACCAGCCAGGGCGCTAGCCGCCTTGAGTTGATCCGTCAAAGGATCCGACCCTACAGCTTCATCGGTCTGCTGGTGTGCTGGCAGCTCTTCGGCAAGATCTATGAGCCGCTATTTGCGTTCGCGCTCCGGACGCTTTATCCGACGCTTCATTACGGCGGCTGAGACCCGCTACCGTTCGCCGCCGTCGCCGTACCAAAAACTCGCCTGATACAGCGTGGGCAGGATCTTGTCGTCCGGAAACCTCAGGAAACTCCGCACGAGTTCGGTGCGCGACCAGTGACCCGCGCTGAGCAGTCGGGCCATTTCGTCGCTTGCGAATTGCTCCCAGCCAAAGGCGCGGCCCCAAGGGAAGCAACTCGCCTCTACCGCCCGAAGCGGCAGCCCTTCGCGGATGCCCGACTGGATCTGCTCGCGCAGCCACTCGAAAAACCGGAGCTTCTCCAGAATCTGTTCCCGCGGATCCCGCCGTACCACGAGGCCGGAAAGATCGGGCACATCCGCACGTAGCGTGTGAACAAAGCCGTGGCCCTCGACCAAGGTTTCGATTTCGAGGTCCGCCAGGCGGCGCAGTGTCGTAATCCACTTCAAGCTGTCGACGTCAGGATTCGGCGCTGAAAAATAGATGCCCATGAAAGTATCGCCCGCAAGCAGCAGTTTCCCGGCACGGTCGTAGAACACAACGTGATCGTCACAATGGCCGGGAGCGGGGATCACTTCAAGAGTGCCGCTTGCCGACGGCAGGGCCTCCCGGAGGATTACGAATGGCCGCCGGAGCGGCGGCGGTTGGCCGATCATCCATCGCCGCACTGCAGGCAGTTGAGGTGGCGATTGGAGAATTCGTGCCGTGCCCGCGCCAACGTAAACGGGAACGTTCATGCGGGCGCCTAGCCAGTTTAGATTGCACGAGTGTTCCTCATGATGATGTGTGGCCGCGACCGACTGAATGGCCCCAACAGGAAGGCGATCAACCTGGCGCGCGAGCGTTGCCCGCATGCGAGTCGAGCCTGGGTCGATCGCCACCCGATCATAGAGAACCATGAGGAACTGCTCCCCGAACAGCAGGCTCACCAGATCGCATGTCCAGGAATTCAGGAAGACCAGCGACAACTTGCCGCCGGGTAAGTCAATGCGACGGCCATGCGTGCGCCACAACAACCTGGCATTGCGTCCAAACGCTCGCGCGAGAGACATCACACTCAGAGGAAAGCGCAGCAGAAAACCCAGGCTGTAGCATGTCCAAAAAGGAGTCAGTGACGCGCGGCTGCGGACATCGGTGATCTTCGAGGTGTGGCATGCGCCTCCCCGGCACTTACTCAGCGAATAGCGGTTCCGCGCCACCGACCCATAGAGCAGCCTGCCAAACCAGCTCCCCGGCGGTATAGCGCCCAACGCGCCAATCAGCCATGTGTACGGCGAAAGGCGCGCCAGGCGAGCCACAGCGGTCCAGCCCGCCACAATCTGGCCATCAGAGTCAATGACGTGCAACTGCTGCAGGCAGCCGTCGATGGTCAGGGCGGAGTACGGTTGCAGAGTTTCCGGATGAATTCCGATACACTCGGTGCGGTCCTTGCGATCGAGCAACCGCAGCCAGGAAACACAGGCCTGGCAGACCTCGCATTGATCGTCGTAGAAGACTCGGATCTTTTCAGAAGACGTCACATAACCCGCGTCAGCTCTTTCCACGGACGCTTCTGCGATTCGGCAACTGCGCGGTAGGTCACATGGCCTTTATACGTGTTCACGCCCTCGCGTAGTGCCGGGCGCACCTCCACTGCAGCCTGCAGGCCCTTGTTGGCCAGGTCGAGCAGGTACGGAAAGGTCGCATTGGTCAGCGCAAACGTGGATGTGTGCGGCACTGCAGCCGGCATGTTGGACACGCAATAATGCAGCACGCCGTCGACAAAATAGATCGGTTCGGTGTGCGTAGTTGCGTGCGATGTTTCGAAGCATCCGCCCTGGTCGATGGCCACGTCCACCACTACCGCGCCGCGCTTCATATTGGCGATCATCTGCCGCCGCACGATCTTCGGAGCAGCCGCGCCCGGAATCAGTACCGCGCCGATCACCAGGTCCGCATGCTTCAGGGCCTCGCCGATCGTGAAGACATTCGATGCCAGCGTGACAATCTGCTGGTTGAAGATGTCGTCCATTTCCCGCAGGCGGTTCAAATTGCGGTCGATCACGGTGACATGCGCACCCATTCCCACGGCAATCTTGGCCGCATTAGTCCCCACCACTCCGCCGCCCAGCACCACCACGTTCGCCGGGGCCACGCCCGGAACTCCGCCCAGCAGTACGCCGCGCCCCCTGTTCGGCGCTTCCAAATACTGCGCGCCGATCTGCACCGACATGCGGCCGGCCACTTCGCTCATCGGCGTCAGCAAGGGCAGCGAGCCGTCCGCCTCCCGAATCGTCTCGTATGCCACTCCCGTCACCTCGGCCTCAACCAGCCGGTTGGTCAGCTCGGGCAGCGGCGCCAGGTGCAGGTACGTGAACAGGATCAAATCCCGCCGCAGATATCCGTACTCGGAGGTTTGCGGCTCCTTCACCTTCACCACAAGGTCCGCCTTGCGCCACACTTCTTCCGCCTGCAGCGCGATTCCCGCACCGGCCTGCATGTACTCGTGGTCCGTAATCGCGCTGCCTTCTCCGGCATCGGTTTCCACGATGACCTCATGTCCGGCCTCGCGCAGCGCAATCACCCCGCTCGGCACAAGGCCGACGCGGGTCTCGTGATCTTTCACCTCTTTTGGGACACCGATGATCATGCCCGTATCTTACAGCAGGGTAGGCCGGTGTTCGAGAGATCAGTCAATTTCGGGCGGCGAACAAGCGTTCTGTCCGGGGCATTCCGGCGTAAATTGCATCACCTCAGCCCCGCTCGCTCGAGCATCTCTAAAAACTGCTTTCGCGTCCGCATGTCAATCGCTTCCGCAACGAGCTTCCCGTCGCGGTCATATATGAAACTCTTTGGAATTCCCTCGATCCGGAACACGTCGTGGACCTTTCGACCGGGATCAAGCAGGATGGGATACGTCACATCGCGCGTGGCGACAAAAGGTTTTACTTTGGCCGCGTCTTCGTCGGTAATTGCCAGCACCACAAGCTCATCGCGAAACGTCTGATTGAGCGCCTGCAAATCTGGAATTTCTTTGCGACAGGGAGGGCACCACGTAGCCCAAAAATTGACGAGGACCACCTTGCCGTGCAGCCCTTGTAGCGTCCATGTCTTGCCCTGCAAATCCATCAGAGTGAAATCGGCCTTCTGGCGAACGGCGTCGTTCGCGTCGAGTTTCGCGAGCGCAGCCCGCAATGCGGGATCATCCAAATCCGTCTTGATGCCCTCATATCGCACCAGTTGCGCTAGTTCGTCGTAGGCCGTTCCGGACCCGCCCTTTTGCGCAGCTGGACTTTCACGAATCGCCTCGGACAGGGTATTTGCCACTTCTTGCAAAGTCTCATGCTCGAAATCTCCTTCCGTTGACAGACTTGCTAGATTCTCAGCCAGGCTTAATTTCGACGGTCTGGGTGGCAAGCGGCGGATCTGGATTGCCAGTTCCACCGTAGTTCGTGCTCGCACCGTGTCGGCAAGCCCGCGCAGCTCGCCCATTTGGCTAACAATGGATTTTTCGTCTTCAGCCAATTCGCGATGCTGCTGCGGATAGATCAATGGGAGGCAATACGACACGGCGGCGACGCACAGGCAAGCCGTGCTTCGGCACATTTCAGTGAATGGTCCGCGTCTTGCGGTTCATGTAATCCATCAGCAGATACTGCCCCAGCGTGTACGGCGTTGTGAAGTACGCCTTGCCGCGGCAGATTTCAGTGACTTTCTGGACGAAATTCACCAGGCCGTAGTCCGAGGCCAGCATGAATGTATTAATGAGAATCCCCTGCTTCTTGCAGCGGTTCACTTCTTCGAGGGTCCGGCTGATCACCAAAGGATCAAGCCCGAACGCGTTGCGGTACATGCGCCCGTCGTCGAGCGTGAGCGCCGAGGGCTTGCCGTCGGTGATCATGACGATCTGCCGCATATCTTTCTTCTCTTGTGCCAGCAGCCGCTGCGCCAGAATCAGGCCGTCGCGGGTGTTGGTGTAATATGGCCCTACTTGCACGCGCGCCAGTTGGCTGATGTCCAGCTCTTCGGCGGAATCGTGAAACAGCACGCAGCGAAGGCTGTCGCCGGGATATTGCGTGCGAATCAAGTGTGCCAGTGCCAGCGCAACCTTCTTCGCCGGCGTGAAGCGATCCTCCCCGTACAGGATCATGCTGTGGCTGCAATCGAGCATCAGGACGGTTGCGCAGGAGCTCTGGTACTCGCACTGATGCACGTGCAGATCGGAATACTCCAAATCGAGCGGCACCTTTGCGCCTTCGCGCCGAATAGCCGAGAAAAGCGTCTCGCTGATGTTCAGATTGAGTGTGTCGCCGAATTCGTAAAGTTTGGAAGAGCCCGACGCTTCGATGCCTGTCGCCAGATCGCGTGTATCGTGGCGCCCGAAGCTCGACTTGCCGAGCGATCCCAGCAGATCCTTGAGCGTCTTGAACCCGAGGAAGTCGAGCGACTTGTCCGTCACCTCGAACTTCACCTTGCTATCCGGGCCGTTGCCGGCGCCCCCTCCCCGCGGCGCCTGCTCCCCGTTGCGATCCTCGATGGTCACGTGGCCGTCATCGATCAGCTTCTGCACCAGGCGATCCAGCAACTGCTGCAACTGCTCGTCGGAAAGCCCCTGGAGCTTTTCCATCATCTGCTCCAGGCGGTCGTCGGGGAACATTTTGCCCTGCTCGAGCGCCTGCTGGATGGCATTCTTCAAGTCCTCCAGCGTTTGCTCGTTCCATTCGCTGAAGGGTGTGGATTGTGTATTGAAGCCGCTCTGCAGAAGAAAATCCGAGAGCGCCTGCAGAAGGTCCTCGGAATCGATGCCGAAATCATCTCCCGTATAGCGGGAGTACTTGATCCACTTCATGAAACGGCCTAATTATATTGACGGCGGTAGCCCCGCGGCGGGTTGCCTTCCTCCCGATTGCCCTGCTGCTCGCGGCGCTTCTCCTCGGCGGCAAACCCCCGTTCTTCCGAACGGCTGATGCGGCGGTGCGCATACAAGCCCTCGAGAATGAATTCCGCCGCCGCCGCCCGCACGGCGTCCGGCTCACTCACTCCCAAACCCAGGTGCCGGACTTTTTCCATCAACCCCTGGATCGAGGCCAACTGTTTCACGATGCCCGCCGAATCCACGCTCTCGTCGAGTTTTAACGAACCGCCCAGATCAAACCATTGCACAATCTGGCCCACGTTCGCGCTCTCCAAATACTTGTCGTAGACTTTGCCAACCGAAAGTCGGATCAGCTCCCGCGCTACCGCATCGCCGCCCTTCAGCTCGCCTTCGTACTCCAGCTCCAGCTTTCCTGTGATGGAGGGCAGTGCCGCGTAAATGTCCATCACACGCGGTACGGCGATCGGCTCCTTGGCGCGTAGGGCCCGGCGTTCCGCGTTCGAGACGACATTTTCCAGGACCGAAATCGGCAACCGCTGCGAAACGCCGGAACGTTTGTCCACCTTCTTGTCTTCGCGGGCCACAAATGCGAGTTGTTCGATGACTTCACGGATATACGTGGGGACAACCGTCTGCGTCGGCGATGGCCGCTTCAGCCAGGCCTCCTGCTCGGTGATCTCGAGCCCCTGCTCAAGCGAGGCCGGATAATGCGTGCGGATCTCGCTGCCGATGCGATCCTTCAGCGGCGTGATGATTTTGCCGCGCGCCGTGTAGTCTTCCGGGTTGGCCGTGAAAACCAGCAGCAGGTCAAGCGGCAGCCGCACCGGGTAGCCCTTAATCTGGACGTCGCCTTCCTGCATGATGTTGAACAAGCCCACCTGGATCTTTCCCGCGAGGTCCGGCAGTTCATTAATGGCGAAAATGCCGCGGTTCGCGCGGGGCACCAGTCCATAATGCACGGTCAGCTCATGCGAAATGTCATGCCCGCGCCGCGCCGCCTTGATCGGGTCGATATCGCCGATCATGTCCGCGATCGTCACATCCGGCGTAGCCAGCTTTTCTACATATCGATCGTCCGGGGCAAGCCATGCGATCGGCGTATCATCGCCCTTCTCCGCAATCAGGTCGCGGCACTGCCGGCAAATCGGACGGTAGGGATTGTCATGAATCTCACAACCGGCCACGAAGGGCACAGCGGGATCCAGTAGCGTGGTCAGCATGCGGACCAGGCGCGTTTTCGCTTGACCGCGCAGCCCGAGCAGAATGAAATTATGCCGCGAAAGAAGCGCATTGGTCACCTGCGGCACTACCGTGTCTTCGTAACCAACAATCCCTGGAAACAGCGTCTCGCCGCGTTGCAGCTTACAGATCAGGTTCGCGCGTAATTCGTCCTTTACGCTGCGTGCGGACACACGATCTTCCGAAAACGAGCTGCTTTTTAACAAGCCGAATGTATGGGGAAGTTCCCGAATGGTCATGGTGAGGTATCCCGACCTTTAGGGCGATTGTAACAGACCATGAAAGTGGCTGAGCGAATTCCGCGTGTTTCGGTTGCTGTACGCAGGGACTCGAAGTTGGGGGTAACGAGGGCTTGACCACAATGGGCCGTTGACGCACTCTGATACCATTCCCTTAACAAACGGATTTCGGTATTGGGAGGCGCTTATGCATGTCCCCTCAAGGCGGCAGTTCCTGCGCCGCACCGTCACAGCCGCCACAGCGCCGGGCCTGTCAGTTCTCGGCCGCAAATCGCTTCATGCCAACCCGCTCGGCTTACCTATCGGTCTTGAGCTATACACGGTGCGTAACGAACTGGAAAAGGATTTCGCCGGAACCATAAAGAAAGTCGCGGCCATCGGCTATAAGGAAGTGGAGTTGTACGCTTTCCTCAACAAGCCGGCCTCCGAAATCCGTCGCGTCATCGCGGACAATGGTTTGGTTTGCCCCGTCGCCCATTACGATATGACCCTGGAGCCGAAACTTGCGAAAGAAATCGCATATGCGCACGAACTCGGCCTCAAATACATGCTGATTGCATGGCTGACACCGGAACAGCGTACTCCCCTCGACAAATATAAAAGGCACGCAGAGTTTTTCAACCGAGCGGGCGAGGAAGCGAAAAAAGCTGGAATCCAGTTCGGTTATCACCATCACAATTTTGAGTTCAAGACGGTCGAAGGGGTTGTGCCGTTTGACGAATTGCTCCGCTGGACGGATCCGCGGCTCGTCAAGATTGAGCTCGATTGCTTCTGGATGACCTGGGCAGGCAGAGATCCGGTCGCTTATATGACACGCGATCCCGAGCGTTTTCCCCTTCTGCACATTAAGGATCGCAAGCCCGGGATGGGCACATCCACTGATGTGGACGATAAACCCGGGCCCTTCACCGAGGTCGGTCGCGGGGTCATCGACTGGAAACCCATCTTTGCGGCCGCCAAGCCGGGCGTAAAGCATTACTTCGTGGAGCAGGACTTCTGCGATCGCCCGACCATCGAGAGTGCTCGCATCAGCTACGAATATCTTAGGAGCCTAAGCTCATGAAATCGATATCTACCGCCGCGCTTCTCATCCTGCCGGTCGTGTTGGCGGCCGGGGGCAACCAGCCCGCGAAGGTGGCGCTGCTCCGTGTACCCGGAGGCGGTATCCAGCCGCAGGTCAGGATCGACGCTGGCGGAACGCTACACATGGTTTACTACAAAGGCGACGCGGGCCATGGTGACATTGATTACGTTCGGTCTCGCGACGGCGGCATGACGTTTTCTGCGCCGCTGTGCGTCAACTCGGTTGCGGAGAGCGCCATCGCAGCCGGCAATATTCGCGGGGCTAGCATCGCCATCGGGAAAAATGGACGTGTACACGTCGCCTGGAACGGATCGCATAGCCTCACTCCCGGCCCTGTTTATGGAAAAGAGCCGATGCTCTACACGCGGATGAACGACGCCGGAACCGCGTTTGAGCCCCAGCGCGACTTGATTCAGACAGCCCGGGGCATCGATGGCGGTGGCGCGGTTGCCGCCGACAGCGAGGGTAACGTCTACGTCGTCTGGCATGCGCCGGCTCCCGGCACGGAAGGCGAAGGCAACCGCCGCGTCTGGATCGCCCATTCGACGGACAATGGCGCACACTTCGCCCGCGAACAATCGGTCTGGAGTCGCCCCACCGGGACCTGCGGCTGTTGTAAACTCGATGCCTTTGCGGACCGTAATGGTTTGCTGTATGTGCTATACCGCTCCGCTACCGAAACCGTGCACCGTGACATCTACCTCCTTGTCTCCCGCGATCACGGCAAAACCTTCGAGGGTTCCGACATTTCGCCGTGGAATGTCGGGGCTTGCGTGATGAGCAGCGAAGCCTTCGCAGAAAGCCCAACCGGCGTTCTCGCCGCCTGGGAGACCGAGAAGCAGGTTTATTTCGGACGAATCAATTCGTCGGGTGGCCTGCTGCCAGTTGCCGCACCGGGGACCGGCCAAAATCGCAAGTACCCCGCCGTCGCTGTCAACGAGAAGGGCGAATTGCTCTTTGTTTGGACCGAAGGCATGGCCTGGGAAAAAGGCGGGCGCGTGGCTTGGCAGGTTTACGACAAAGAAGGAAAGCCCACTGCGGAACACGGCAAAGTGGAAGGTGTTCCCGCCTGGAGCCTGGTCGCCGCTTTTGCGAAGCCGGGTGGCAATTTTACAATCGTCTATTAGAACGAAGCCGGGGCATTGAGGCCCCGGCCCGGTCCGTTAGTCCTTACTTGCGGTGGCAGCAAGCTGCGCCGCTCTTGCAACAGGAAGAGCCGTTACAGCATCCTCCTTTTGCGGAGTTCGCGAAGGAAGTTCCAAACGTCAACATCAGCAGAGCCGCAAGGCTCAGTACACTCATCGTCAGCTTTTTCATGTGAATTCTCCTGATAGATTTTTCCCAACACATCTGTAAAACACTTGCGATGAGTTGTTTTTAGATCAGGAGAACGTGAACCTGAAGGTAGCGATCCGCCGAATCCAGGAATCTGCCTTCAGGGTAAACGGTCGAGAAAGGCTCGGAGGTTACGGTTGCGGTCTGAACGAAAACCGGCACGCTGGCTGCCGCATCTAGTGCGGTTTTCCCTTTTTCCAGAATGAAATACGGGCAATCCTGAACCGTGGGAAGCGGGCAGCGCGGCTGATGTTGGGTTTTGTGACAGCAGCTATGATCGGTCAGCGCATTCATGGGCAGCGGGCACAAGATCAGCAGGCCGAGCAGCACTATGACGGCTAGGGAAACCGCTATTCCCTTCATTACCCAGTAATACGCGGTAAAGCCCAATTCGTCACCCTCACAGCGCACCAATGCATGCCAGACGGGGCGCTGATTTCTCAGCACTTAATCAATTGAAGTCGCCGCGAACCTGGGTAAAATCGGGCGGCCACGGTGTATACTTCCCCGGTCGATGTCTTCAAATCCCCCACGCCTACGCCGTGCGCTCCATCTATGGGACTTGGTGCTCTATGGCGTGATCGTGCTCCAGCCGACGGCGCCCATGCCCGTGTATGGAGTGGTGAGCGATCGCGGACATGGCCATGTCGTCACCACGATTCTCATCGCGCTGATTGCGATGTTGTTTACGGCGATGGCATACGGCCGCATGGCGCAGGCCTATCCCAGTGCAGGGTCGGCATTTACTTATGTCGGGCAGGAAATCAATCCGGCGCTCGGGTATATCACGGGGTGGAGCATGGTGATGGATTACATGCTCAACCCGTTGATTTGCATCAGTTGGTGCAGTTCGCAGGCGAATCAACTCGCGCCGGGCGTTCCGTTCTGGATCTGGGCGATCTTCTTCTTTCTCTTGATCACGGCACTCAATTTACGCGGCATCAAGACCTCGGCGCGCGTTAACGCGGGACTGGCCACGGCAATGGGGGTCATGGTGACGATATTTTTTGTGGCCGCAGCGAGGTATATTTTCGGCCACCCGCACGACGGTTCTTCTTTCTTCACAAAGCCTTTTTACGACCCACGGACGTTTCAAGCCGGCGCCGTCCTTGGTGGCACCTCGATCGCCGTGCTTACCTACATCGGATTCGACGGCATTTCCACCCTTTCCGAAGAAGTCGAAAACCCGCGGCGGAACGTGCTGCTGGCGACGGTGCTCACCTGCATCGTGGTCGGCGTGCTATCGGCAGCGGAATGTTATGCCGCGCAACTGATCTGGCCGGCGTCGCAACCTTTTCCCAATGAAGTGACCGCGTTTGTGGACGTGGCGGCCCGGGCGGCGGCACCGCTGTCTTGGCTTTTGGGCCTGACGTTAATCGTGGCCACGTTTGGTTCCGGTTTGGGATCGCAACTGGGAGCCGCTCGACTGCTGTATGGGATGGGCCGCAGCAACGCGCTGCCGCGAGAATTTTTCGGAGTTGTGGACGCGAAGCGGCACGTGCCACGAAACAACGTGCTGTTCGTGGGAGTGGTCGCGTTGATTGGCGCCTTTCGCATCCCATTTGACCTTGGCGCGGAAATGCTCAACTTCGGCGCATTGATTGCGTTTATGGGAGTCAATGCGGCTTCGTTCATGCGGTACTTCGTCAGGGCGAACGAGAAGAGGCTGGTGAACCTGATTCCCCCGGTACTGGGATTCCTGATCTGTCTGCTGCTTTGGCTGAATTTGAGCCACCCAGCGCAGCTGTGGGGTTCTATCTGGATGCTGGTGGGGATCGCACTGGGCGCATGGAAGACGCGCGGTTTTCGCGGAAAGCTTATTGACTTCGATCTGCCGCCGGAAGAGGCGTAAAAAGCGCCGCGTGGTGTATACTGGCGGCTTCATACAGCTCTAACACGAATTCCCGCCTGAGGGAGAACCATGGCTGAAACCACAATCACAACGGCCGACGGGCCACGTCTGAAGCGCGCACTGAGTCTTTGGGATCTGGTGATGTACGGCGTGATCGTGCTGCAGCCGACGGCTCCCATGGCAATCTTTGGTGTCATAAATGCGCGCGGGCGGGGCCACGTCGTGACGACGATCCTCATCGCGCTGATCGCCATGCTGTTCACCGCCATCGCTTACGGACGGATGGCACGTGCGTACCCGAGCGCGGGGTCGGCGTTCACCTACGTCGGGCAGGAGATCAACCCGGCGCTCGGATACATTACGGGTTGGAGCATGGTGATGGATTACATGATCAACCCGCTCATCTGCATGATCTGGTGCAGCGAAGCCTCGATGCGGTTTGCTCCCGGCGTGCCGTTCTGGATCTGGGTCATCTTCTATTTCCTCATGTTCACGGGGCTCAACCTGCGCGGGGTCAAGACCTCGGCGCGCATCAACGCGGGCCTGGCGACCGGCATGGGCCTGGTGGTTGCGATCTTCTTCGTAGCTGCGGCGCGCTATATTTTCGGACACCCGCACGACGGACTGGCCTTCTTTACGCGTCCGCTTTACGACCCGGCAAATTTCAATCTGGGAGCCGTAATGGGCGGGACATCCATCGCCGTGCTCACGTATATCGGCTTCGACGGCATCTCGACTCTTTCGGAGGAGGTGGAAAACCCGCGGCGTAACATTCTGCTGGCGACGGTGCTCACCTGCATCTGTGTCGGACTGCTTTCCGCCTCCGAATGTTATGCAGCACAGTTGCTCTGGCCGTATCCTGAAGCGTTCCACGATAACGATACGGCATTCATTGATGTTTCAACCCGGGCCGCAGGAAGCTGGTTCTTCGGGGTGATGAATATAACGCTGATCGTGGCGAATTTCGGCTCGGGAATGGCGGCGCAGTTAGGTGCGGCGCGCTTGCTTTACGGAATGGGGCGCAGCAACGCATTGCCCAAGGGGTTCTTCGGGGTGGTGGACGCCAAGCGGCACGTACCGCGCAATGCCGTGATTTTCGTGGGCGTGGTGGCTTTGCTGGGCGTGGCCCTCGGAATGACGTATGCGCTCGGCGCGGAAATGCTGAATTTCGGCGCGCTGATCGCCTTTATGGGCGTCAACGCCGCCGCCTTCGTCCGATACTACGTGCGCGCCACAGAGAAAAAGATCGGAAATCTGATACCGCCCGTCGTGGGATTCTTCGTTTGCCTTTTGCTGTGGCTGAACCTCAGCCGGCCGGCCCAAATCGCAGGCGCGATCTGGATGATCGTGGGGATTGCTTTTGGCGTTTGGAAGACCCGAGGTTTTCGCGGCGCGCTTATCGATTTCGAATTGCCGCCGGAAGAGGCGTAGAAGAGCCCGCTTCCTGCGGGCGCGGCTCGGTAGGCGGCAACTTCCCAGTCCGAGCGGGCGGCACGAACTTGCGGCGGCTTCCGTCTATTTCTCAGGCTTGTTGAACTTTGCGTCCTCTACGGGAACGTTCTGTTTAATCTCCGTGAAGCGATAGGTGAGCGTGTAATCAGGCGTTTTACGGCGGACCGTGGACGGCAGCTTCAAGCCATCAACGTCCTTGTAATCGTCGTAATCCATTTCGTAGAGGACAATGCCGTCGTCGATGGTGACGCGTTCAAAATCGCGGCGGACCAGAAGGCCGGTTTCAGCGTCGAAGTACCATTTCTCCGTTGCGCCTTCCGGCGTGGAGGCTTCGATAATGAATGCGTCGCGGTCGTCCACCTTGGTTTTGCCACTGAGAGCCATTTTGGGAAACAGCTCCTTGAGCCGGATTTCGCGATAGAAATCGTAGTCGCGTTTGGCGGCAATCTGTTCGGCTTTATCGGTATCGTGGAGGCCGGAATCGGGATCCTTTCCCCAGCCCTTTTCTCCGTTCCATCCTTCGAGGATTTGAGCGCCGTCGCCGACATTGACCACGGCCAAGTACTTGTTCGGGGCCTTGGTGAAGATTTCGGCGGGCGACGTGGTTCCGTCATCGGAGTTTTCCAGCGTGCCCTTCAGATTACGGCTGGTCACCTTTTCAATGGCATCCTTACCTCCGACGGCTTGCACATAGCGGTCGAGAATCTGGTCGACGCTGGGCGCGCTGGCGGCCTGGGGAGACCCAAGCAGGGACAGCGCCGGGCACATCAAGAGAAGGATCCTGGAAGCTTTCATGGCGTCATCATACGCCAACGGGGGCGCGGCATCAAATAAGGGACTGCAGAACCGAGCCGAAAAGCGGCGGTTTTTGCGTATGTTCATGTTAAAATGAGAGTTACATCGCATTAAGGAGCACTCTTGGCAGACCAGGGAAACCCACCGCAAGGTCCTCCGCCGCCACAACTACCGCTAGGTGGTGATGGGGGCGCAAAGGACATCGTCCCCATCAATATCGAAGACGAGATGCGAAGGTCGTATCTCGACTATTCGATGAGCGTGATCGTGGGGCGCGCGCTGCCCGACGTGCGCGACGGGCTCAAGCCGGTGCACCGGCGGATTCTCTACGCCATGTCGGAGATGGGCCTGACACCCAATCGGGCCTACCGAAAGTGCGCGGGCATCGTGGGTGAGGTTCTCGGCAACTACCACCCGCACGGAGACACCGCCGTGTACGACGCGCTGGTCCGCATGGCGCAGGATTTTTCGCTCCGCTACCCGCTCATCAACGGGCAGGGCAACTTCGGCTCGATCGACGGCGATCCGCCAGCCGCCTACCGGTATACCGAGGCGCGGCTCTCGCCCATCGATACCGCGCTGCTGGAAGATATCGACAAAGAGACCGTCGATTTCAAGCCTAATTTCGACGATCGCCGGGTCGAGCCGGAAGTGCTGCCGACGCGCGTTCCGAACCTGTTGATCAATGGCTCATCCGGAATCGCGGTGGGCATGGCGACCAACTTCCCGCCGCACAATCTGACCGAGATCATTAATGCGACGATCGCGTTGATTCAGAATCCTTCCACGCCGCTGGCGAAAATCATCGAGATGGTGCCGGGGCCGGATTTTCCGACTGGAGGGTTCATTCTCGGCAGGCAAGGAATCATCGACGCGTATACAAAGGGTCGGGGACAGCTCAAGTTGCGCGCCAAGGCCGCGATTGAGCGAGTGGGCAAGGACAAAGAGCAGATCGTCGTCACCGAGATTCCGTACCAGGTGAACAAGGCGCGGCTCATTGAGCATGCATCGGCCCTGGTGAACGACAAGAAGATCGAGGGCATCTCCGATATTCAGGACCACAGCGACCGCGACGGCATGCGCATCGTCTTCGAACTGAAACGCGGTGAGCAGGCCGAAGTCATTCTCAACAACCTTTATAAACACACGCAACTGCAGATCGGCTTCGGCGTGATCATGCTGTCCATTGTCAACGGGCAGCCGCGCGAACTGGGCCTGATCGATTGCATCCGTTTCTTTATCGACCATCGCGTAGAGGTGGTCAGGCGTCGCACGGATTTCGAACTGCGCAAGGCACGTGCCCGCGAGCATATCCTGCTCGGATTTCAGAAGGCGCTGGACAATCTGGACGAGGTGATCAAATTGATTCGCGCCTCCGGGTCGCCGCGCGAGGCACGCGACTCGCTGATGAAGCGGTTCGATTTTAGCGACAAGCAGGCGCAGGCTATCATCGAGCTGCAGTTGCAGCGGCTCACCGGCATGGAGCGCCAGAGCATCCTCAACGAGCTGGCCGAAATCCAGCGCCGCATTGCCGAATATCTGGAGATCCTTGGCTCAGAGAAAGTTCTACGCGACCTGATTGTCAAAGAGCTGAGGGAAGTGCAGAAGGATTATGGCGACGAGAGGCGGACGCAGATCATCGAGGACACGGGCGAGATCCATCTCGAAGACCTGGTGGCCGTGGAAGATGTCGCGGTGACGGTAACGCACGGCGGATACCTCAAGCGGACGGCCGTGGATACGTATCGCCGTCAATCGCGCGGCGGCAAGGGCCGCATCGGGATGGGGACGCGCACCGAGGATTTCGTCGAATATTTCCTCGTGGCGTCGACCCACAGCTATCTGTTGATTTTCACCGACCGCGGGCAGGTGTTCTGGCTGAAGGTTTACGAGATTCCGGACGCTGCCACGAGCGGTAAGGGCAAGCACATTTCGAACCTGGTGAGCCTGCAGCCGGGTGAGAACGTAAAGGCGTTCCTGGCCGTGCGCGAATTTAAGGCAGGCCAGTTCATCGTGATGGTGACGAAGAACGGCGTGATCAAGAAGTGCGAGCTGACGGAGTTCGATAACCCCATGGCGCGCGGCATTCGTGCGCTCACGCTGGATGAAGGCGACGAGCTGATTGCGGCCAGCCTGACCAAAGGCAACAACTTCATCTTCATCGGATCACATGAAGGACAGGCGATCCGCTTCAATGAAGAGGAAGTACGGCCGATGGGACGGACGGCGCGGGGAGTGCGGGCCATGGACCTGGAAGAGGGCGACTACCTTGTAGGCACAGAGGTGGTGGAGAAAGAAGGCCTGATTCTTTCGATTTCTGAGCTGGGGTACGGGAAGCGAACCCCGCTAGAGGATTATCGCCTGACGCATCGCGGCGGCAAGGGCGTCATCAACATGAAGACCACCGCCAAGACCGGCAAAGTGGTGGCGATTCTCTCCGTGAAGGAAGATTCGGATCTGATGATTGTCACCAAGGACGGCAAGATCATCCGGATCGAATCGAGTGAGATTCGCGAAACGGGACGCTCGGCGCAGGGTGTGCGCGTGGTGCGCATGGAAGACGGCGATCGCGTGGCGGCAGCGTCGGTAGTTCCAGAGGCGGATGGCACCGACAAGAACGGCAGCAACGGGCAGAACGATCTGCCGCTGCAATAGGCGGCTGTTTTACTGGGTTCCGCGGTCCAATGCTCCGGCCGGGCAGGAGTTCGCTGTGTGCTGCCAGACTCGCACCCAGTCGATCTGCACGGAAATACTGGTTGCAGATACGCCTGTCATATCTCCGTATGTCCAGTTGGCGCCCTCCTGGCTGCCGATGATCAGGAAATATTTCTGCTGCACATTGTCGAAGACCGGATATGTTGCGGCAGTAATGACGGCGTGGTTATCGAGGTACCAGGTCACTTGCCCGGGTGTCCACAGAACGCCGTAGGTGTGGAACTGCGATAGATCCACGGTGGACGGAACCTGGTAGGCATCGCAGCAGTTGTTGTTGGCGATGTCCTGGTTATCTTTCCAATCGTGAATCGTGCCGTAGAAGACGCCGGGCGTGGTTCCCTGGCCCTCGAAGATGTCGAGCTCGCCTTGTTCTTCGGAAGGCTTGGTGATGTTTTGAATAGGAATCATCCAAATGGCCGGCCATGCTCCGGCGACGGTATCCCAGCGCATGCGGACTTCGAAATAGCCGTAATGCCAGCCGAGGTAATGAGCACCATTCGAGGCTGCGGTAGAGATGCTGGTGTCGGGGGTGGCCTGGCCTTGCGTCCAAACCAGATTCAGCCTTCCATTACGGACGAAAATGTTGTTGTACGGAGCGGCGGCTTCCCAGGGCATGCCGGGGTTGTACCAGGAGTAGCTACCGAGACTGTTGGGGCTGAGATTAACGGGATTGAAATTGGTGGAGAAGGCGAGGCAGTAGCCCGCGGCCTGCGCGGGCGGAGTAGCGCACGACGGCAATGCGGCAGAAGTTGCCTCAGCAGAAACGGAATCGGGCGATTGCGCGAGCGCGCCAGCCACCGCGAGAAATGCCGCCAACCATGGAACAAGAGTCATACCTGAACCTCATTCTATGGCGCGTCGAACCGTGATTCCAGTGAGTCAATGCGTTCAGCACGCCAACCGGAGGTGTATCCTGGTGGCCGAGGTTTGTCTGTGAGCACAAGGCCATCCCGTCGAAAAATTCTAAGAACTGCGGGCGCAGGAGCTCTGTTCTTGCCACCCGCCTGGCCGGATGCTATTCCAGGCCCGCGGAGTGAAGGATCAGACACGCCCAAAATCTGTCTGGAAGCCGGCGGCGGGGCGCTTTCCGCGGGCGGTCCTGAACCTGCCGGGATGCGGCGCGTGAAACAGCTTGGCGTGGACCATGTATTGATGGGCGGGCCGCGGATTCCGTGGGAGGAAGGCCGTGTCCGGGCGCTGATGGAACGCTTTCGAACCGGCGGGCTGGAGCTTGGCAACATGATGATCGGCGGGTTTCCCAAGACCATCTACGGGCAGCCGGGACGCGATGAGGAAATCGAGAAGGTCCAGCAATCGATCCGAGCGGCGGGCCGCGCGGGGCTGCCGGTGGTGGAGTACAACTTCTATGCGCATCGCATCGTGGAGGGTTATTACGAAGAAATCGGACGGGCGGGCGCGGGATTGACGGCGTTCGACTACGATCGCGTGAAGGATCTGCCTCCCCTCCCCGAAGAAGGCGCGCACAAGCTGGAAGAAATCTGGGCGAACATTGCGTACTTTCTGAAAGCCGTGGTGCCGGTGGCGGAACAATCGGGCGTGCGGCTGGCGCTGCATCCGAACGATCCGCCGGCGCCGGTCAGCCGGGGCTCGGAGCAGATCATGGGAACGGTAGCGGGCTGGAAACGGCTGACAGACATCGTGGCCAGCCCGGCGAACGGCATCACATTCGATTGCGGCGTGACGCGCGAGATGGGCGAGGATCCGGTGGAAGTTTGCCGCTATTTCGGCGAACGCGACCGCATCAATCACGTGCATTTCCGTAATGTGAAAGTGCGCGTGCCGTATGAGAAGTACACCGAGGTGTTCCTGGACGAGGGGCAGGTCAACATGTTTGCCGTGATGAAGGAGCTAGTTCGGCAAAAGTACCCGCGGCTGGTGTACCCGGAGCATCCACGCGCACTCGATTATGACCGCGAGCGTCCGGGTTTTCGATCGGGTTATCCGGGCGGCGGCGGCTATGCGGCGTTCGCCTACAACGTGGGGTATGCGCGTGCGATGTTGCAGGCGGCGCTGGCGGCTTAGTGGTAGCGGTGCAAATAGGCCCGGGCGGCGCCGATCAAGCCGGTATCGGCGCCCAGCGATGCCAGACGGAGCTCAGTCTTTTCGGCGGGCACCTGGGTGCAGATGCTGCGAATCACGGCGTGTGCGCGATCGAGAATCAAGTCAGCGCTTTTCATGACGCCGCCGCCAAGAGCAATCACAGCCGGAGTGAACAGCGTTACAAGGTTGGCCAGGCCCAAGCCCAGGTAGTGCGCTTCGCGCTCGACGGCTTTCTGAGCCAGCGCGTCGCCGGTCCGGGCGCGGTCGCAGATCTGGGCAGCGGATAAATTTTCGCCCGATTGCTCGCGCACCCAGGCGGTCATGGCAGGACCCGCAGCCAGGCTTTCCCAGCAGCCGTGAGCGGTGCAATAGCAGAGCGGTCCGGATTCATCGATGACCTGGTGCCCCAGCTCGGGGTGCGCGCCATCCACGCCGCGGTAGAGATGCCCGCCGAGAATGATGCCTCCGCCGATTCCGGTACTAACCGTGATGTAGATGAAGTGGCTGGTGCCTTTGGCGGCGCCCCAGCTCGCCTCGGCGAGAGCAGCGGCGTCAGCATCATTCTCCACAGCCACCCGGACACCGAACCCCCGCCCGAGATACTCCGCGAGATTGCCTCCCTGCCAGCCCGGCAGCGTTCCTACGTCGCCGATGATACCCGTGAATGGATCCAGTGGGCCCGGGCAAGCGATGCCAATGCCCTGGTAGGCAGAACCGGCGGACACTTGACGCAGCATTTCGGTGACACGCTGCATGGCGGCGGGAAAGCCCTTTTCAGGGTCGGTGGGACATTCCATGCGAGCGGCGATGCGGCCCTCTTCGGTTACCGCGCCGACGGCAATCTTGGTCCCTCCAATGTCCACGGCTCCAATCAAAATGGTTTCCTCCGGATTATGGCTTGTCCCACGGCAAAGAGTACGTTTTAACATACGTCATACTCTTCATGGCCTCGATGACGCCTTCCTTATAGCCGAGGCCGGACGACTTCACGCCGCCGAAAGGGGACCATTCCAGGCGATAGCTGGGCGCTTCGTTCACGTTGACGGTGCCGGTTTCGAGTTCGGTAATGACGCGCTGAATCGAGGGCCAGTGATTACTCACAACGGCACCGGAGAGGCCGTATTCGGTGTCGTTCGCGATCTGGATCGCCTCATCGAGCGTGCGGAAGCGGATGATGGCGGCAATCGGACCGAACGTTTCACAGGCGACGACCGGGTGATCATTGCCGACATAATCGAGAACGGTGGGAGCGTAAACAGCGCCATCTCGCTTATGACCAGCGATGAGTTTGGCGCCGCGTTCCAGGGTCAGATCGACGCGGCGGTGCATTTCGACGGCGGCTTCTTCGGTGATCACCGTGCCTACGTCGGTGGCGGGATCGTAGGGATCGCCGTACTTCAGGCTTTGTACCTTTTCGGCCAGCAGGCGCACAAACTCGCCGGCAATGGACTCGTGAACCAGCAGGCGGCGAATGGCCGTGCAACGTTGTCCACTGTTCTTGAAGATACCAGCGACGGCAATGGCAGCGGCCTGCGCGGGATCGGCGTCGGCGAGAACCAGCATGGCCGAACTGCCGCCAAGTTCGAGTACCAGGCGTTTGTAACCGGCCATGGATGCGATGCGCTTGCCGGTGCCAGTACCGCCTGTGAACGTGATGAGATCGACGAGGGGGCTGCGAACGATCGTTTCGGCGACGTCTTCTGCAGGACCGCTCAGCACATTCACCATGTCCGGCGGCATGCCGCAATCGAGAGCCAGTTGCACAATGAAGTAGGCGGAAAGAGGGGTAAGTTGCGAAGGTTTAAGAACGGTCTTATTGTTCGTCGCGATCGCCGGAGCGATCTTATGCACAACCTGGTTCAGCGGATGATTGAACGGCGTGATCGCCGCAATCAAATTTAGCGGCTGCCGCATAGTGTAAATGCGCCGGGCGCGCCCTACTGGGGACACATCACAGGGGAAGACTTCGGAACCATCGCGGAGGCTTTCGATGGCGGCAAAGCGGAGCACATCGGAGGCGCGCTGCACTTCATACTGCGTGTCCTTCAGGCACAGGCCCGATTCATCCGTGATCAGGCGGCTGACGCTCTGGGCCTGATCCGCCAGCCGTGCCGCGATCCGGTTGAGTAAGTCGTGACGCTCGTGGCGCTGTAAGTAGACCTGGGCGGAACGGGTACGTTGCAACGTACTCTCGGTCGTCACTTTGTCGATGGAGGCTACTCGCCCGACTAAGTTGCCGCTATAAGGACTACGAACCTCGATCCACCCGCTGGCTGCTAGCTGAGTGCCGCCGATGATACTGCCGTACTCTCGCATGTTCAGCTATTCCAGGGTTCCATTAAAGGCAAAGTCAAATAAGTCGTAGTTATTGACATTACCGGAGGCTAACTTATCCATGTACTCGGCTTGTAACGGCCGGTTGAAGATAAACGGAACTTTCCGTTCGTGCAAGCCGCCGTGCGAGCGAAGGCCGGATTCCACGACGGACAGATCGTGCCAGGATGGTTTTCGGCCGAGCGTTGTGTTGCGATCACCGAGCACGACTAAGTCGCCGATCCGGTCGACCGGCAGATCAAAGCGGGAAGCAGCTTCGGGCTGATTGAGAACCAACTCGACTCCCGCAAGATTCGCCAGGAGATCACGCGCCTTTTCCACATCTCCGCCGCCCAGATACACGGTGGCGTAGGATCCGAGGGCTCCGTGGTGCACCACATAGGGGTCGGTAATGGGCAAAATGACCCGCGCATGAGGATACCCGGTGTCATTCAGAAAGCTCTCCAGAAACTGCACCTTGGGTGAGCCATCAGGATTGACCTTTTCATTCATGCCATGATCGGCTGTGATGGCCACGATAGCGCCGAGCTGGTCGAGCCGGCCGATATACTGGTCGATGCGCGCGTAAAAGGCGTTCGCCTGGCTGCTGCCGGGTTTGTATTTGTGCTGCACGAAATCGGTTGTCGTCAGGTACGCGAACTGGACATGATCTGTCTCAATCAGGCGCGCCCCGGCTTCTATGCAGTACACACTGATCTCGGGGTCGTAAATTCCGGGCGCCGGGCGGCCGACTTTTTCGACGATGCCATGGGGGTCATCGCCCTTCCCTGCCGCTTCGACGGAAACACAGATGCCGCCGAGGCGATGGCCAAGCATTTGACGCAGTTTGTCTTTCGTGGTGACCACAGCCACACGGAAGCCTGCGTCGGCAAAGCCGGCGAAGATCGTGGAGCAGCGAAGATACTTTGGGTCATTCATCATGACCTCTTGGCCCGTGGACTCGTCGTAGTAGTAGTTCCCGCAGATGCCGTTGACAGAGGGCGGAACCCCTGTGGCAATGGCGACGTTATTCGGATTCGTGAATGACGGGATGACAGATCGGGCGATGCCGCTAGCGCCGCGGCTGGCCAACGCCGTGAGATTCGGCATCACCACGCGGGCCGCATCCAGATAGCACGGGTCGGTTCCGTCGAGGCAGATCCCCACGACCGGCACGTTTCGAGCGCGATAACTTCGGCCGTTCACGGTAACCATCGGTTCTCGGGCAAGCACAGACTTCCATCGTACTATTGCCGGAGAAAGCAGGTTCTAAACGGGTATTTACGCCGCCCGAAAGGCGGCCAGGATTTCTTTATTCGCAGCAGCGCGGGCGGGAAAGAAGCCGCCAAGAAGTCCCATCAAAGTTCCGAATCCGACACCGGCCGCCAGGATGCGCGGGGTCACGCGCAAGCTGAAAGAGATCTCGCTGAAGGTGATGAAACTCCCGATCCGGGTATGAACGTCGTTGAGGGGCAGCACCAGCAGCCCGCCGAGAATTCCACCTATTGCCGAGAGGATCAACGATTCAACTAGAAAGCTGGCCAGGATTCCTCTTCGGGAGAAGCCCAGGACGCGGAGCATGCCAATATCCGCGCTGCGACGTGCCACGGCGGCGTACATGGTGTTCATGGCGGCAAAGCTGCTGCCGATGGCCATAATGGTGCACACCAGCAGTCCCATGAATCGAACCGGCGTTGCCGAAACCATTTGGGATTCGTAATAGTCGCGCTCGCTTTGCGTGCTGAAATTGAACCGTGGATCTTCCTCCAGACTGTTGCGCAAAGCCAACATGGCGACAGGATCTTCCGCGCGGAGCAGAGCGCTGCTTAAGAACTCCGTGCGGTTGTAGTCGCCACTGACCTGGTTCAGGTCGGCAAAGATCTCGCTGCTGGCATTGGAGCGGCCGCCGTCCATGATGCCGACCACATTCCAGTTTCCGCGGCCAAAATGAACGCGCGAACCCATCCGCGCTGCAGGGTACCGCGCAACGATATTCTTGCCGACCACCAGCTCTCTCCTGCCCGGCTCAAAATACCGGCCGGCGATGAGATGCACCTGATCCCGCATCTCGATACCGACCAGCGTGAGGCCGCGCAGGTTGATGTTCATGCCTTCGGATGCTTTGCCCGTGCTCAGGTTATTGAGAATGGTGACCATTTCGAGCGAGGCAAGCGGTTCACCACGGCTATCGCGTGCGATTCCGGATTTGTATTTGAAATCCTGGAAATTCGACCGCGTTACCACGCTCATCAGTTCGGCCGTCGCGCCCTTACGCATCACCAGAACGTTGAGTGGGCGGCCGCTGGCTTCAAACGATGAACGCAATCCCTCGACTAACGCGAGCACTGCGACCAGCACCGCCACGGTCAATCCGATACCCAGGGCCGTCAACACGGTTGTGGTCTTGCGGACGGCCAGATTTCTTATGTTGTAGCTAATAGGTATGGGCATGGCTCCTCTCAGTCCGTGAACCGCAGGCAGTTAACGATAGGGCGGCGCGATGCGTTCCACGCGGGGAAGAAGGAGCTCGCCACACCCACCGCCGTGGCCAGAAGGACGCTGACCATGAGAACCCACACCGGCACGTTCAGCCGCCGCAGGCTGATAAACATGACGGGCACATGCCGCAGTGCGGACGTAATAGTCCCGGCAATTCCGAGGCCGAAAATACCGCCCAGCAGCGAGATCAACACCGATTCGCTGAGTAAGATGCCTAAAACGGTGGCCGGAGAATAGCCGAGAGTCTTGAGGACGCCAACTTCCCTCACACGCTCTCGTACCGACATGGCCATCGTGTTGGCCGATACCAGCAACACGGTAAACGTCAAGGCACCGCAAACACTGATCAGCATCAACTTCACATCACCGAGGTACGAAAGGAACCCCAGAGCGAAGGCCCGTTCCGTTTCGGTTTTGGTTTCCGCCGGGTTGTTTTGGAACATCTCGTCAACGGCTTCGATCACGCGGGGCACTGACTCCGCGTTTTTGACAATCATCAGGAACATTCCCACCTGGTCGAGTTGACTATGCTTGCGCTGCAAGAGGCTCTCACGCAGGTATTCGTAATCGAACAGCAGCGCTCCGTCATCGGTCAGGTTGTCGTAAATGCCCCGCAGGGTGAATTCGAGTGTGACGGGAAAGATGTCGCCGACCAGAGTGATGCGGTCACCGACGTGCAGATTCAGCCGCTCGGCAATGGCTTTTCCCATGATGCACGCCGTGCGATCGCGAATAAATGCGGCTTTCTGGTCTTCCGGAATCACATAGTGGGGCGAAACTATAAAGAATTTTTCGGGCTCGACGGCAAAGCGCGCGAAATAGTTCTTCATGTCGCGGGAGTCTTTGTAACTGCCGCCGAAGTATTGAAAGACCGTGATTTCGCGAACTCCTGGGACTTGCCGGATGCGCTGCTCGTAGGATGCAGGCAGCATATTGGTGATTGAGATCCGATTGCGGACAACCAGGCGCAGCGCCTGCGTAGGCGTAGGCGCATTCAAAAAGAAGATGTTGTACATCGACATCAGAACGCCCAGCAGGCAGAACGATGCCGCCACGCTCAGCACGGTCAGGGCACTGCGCCGGCGGTTACGTAGCGCATTCTTGAGGACCAGCGGCCAGTAGCGGAGCATAACCTGGATATTGCAGATTATGTTCCGCCGTGGCGAGTTGTTCGCGGGCGCTTAAGTTAGGGGAATTAGAGCCACAATATCAGGTGGCGTGCGCGTTTTGACTCAGTTGGCTGGGGCATTAGGTCCAACAAGCCGGAAAGTCTTCGGGCCGCGAGAGGCGCAAGTCAGATCGTCGCCCAAGTGTACGGTGAGCGCTTGTTTGGTGTCGTCGTAAACGGCAGCAGGCGTGTACGCCGGACCAGGCTGCATGGCTGGGAACTCCTGGGTCCATGTCGTTCCGTCCCAGAGCCATGTTTCGCGGCGGAAATCGTAATACCACGTGGTATCGGTGACACCCTTCCCGCCGCTCCCGCCGATCAGGACCACTTTTTGTAGCGCCGGATGATAGGCCAATGTGTGGCCGAGGCGCCCGGTGGGAGTAGCGGCGGGCGCAGCTTGATGCCATCCCTTGCCGTCGAAGAGCCAGGTGTCGGCGAACCAGGTCGCGGCTGGCTGACTCACAAAGCCGCCGAACAGCACGACCTGTCCGTGCGCGGCATCGAAGGTCATGGCGTGACCGGTACGAGGCGAGGGACTCGGCGCGGTGTTCACTTGCGCCCAGTTGGTGCCATCCCACGTCCAGGTATCATTCGCCTCGCCGTACGGTCCGTATCCACCAAACAGAACTACTTTCCTCAGTAGTGGGTCGTAGGCCATCGCATGGCCGAAAAGTGCAGGCGGGCTCACTCTGGGATGCGCTTGTTTCCAATTGTTCCCGTCCCACAGCCACGTCTGGCTGCTGGGGATGAACGTCGTTCCACTTATGCCGCCAAACACGGTGCGCCCGGCGCCGAAGAAACTGGATTTCATCAGGGCGGGTGTCACCGACGAAAGCAGCGCTTTACTGTGGGGAACGACACGAGGATCAGAGCAACCTTCTGTTCGCCAATGGTCGAACAAGCCGCCGGCGCCGTAGCTGCCGCGGCGCTGGCCACGTAGGACACGGCCAGACGATGCCCTGCCGCGCGCCCCGTCACTTCGACGATCTGGCCGGCTCGAAGATTGGGATTGGCGCCGCGCAATTCGAGTGTCTGCTCGGAGGTACGGAGAAAATAGCGGGTCCGGCTGGTTCCAGCCAGAAAATTGTCCACGACCAGGGCGTCCACGCGACCGCGCCACACGCCGGTGCTTTCCGTTTGAGCATACGAAGGAATCAAAAGAAGAAATAGTAGCGACAGTAGTGCCGGCAAGGATCGGGGCCCGAACATGTGAAGTGAGTCCTCATGGATCTCATCGGCTATGTGTACAAAACATTGAATGAAATGGGAATGGTGCCCGAGCCATTCTAGTACCCGGCTGAGATACGTACGCAAACTTCGGTCACAACGCGACGGGTCTTCCGCTAACTATGGTGGGTCGATATGTCCATTGGCGTAAGGTCTTGACCGCAAGCGCCTGTAGTCAAACGTTACCGCTAACCAAAGTCTCACAGCTCAGGCGGCATGGACTATACAAGGAATCTTGCCGCATGAGCACACCAGCCGAAGATCCGATTACCTTCGTTTGAGTTTCGTTTTATTTTCGGGCTTGTTCCGCTTGAGCGGATCGGCGGGCTCGTAACCAAGGCCTTTGGACAGGATCTCGACCAACTCCGCAAGCACTTTCGTGCGAGCCCAATACTTGTCATTCCCTTCCACCAGGCACCAGGGCTCAAGGCGCGTGCTGGTTTTCACGAGCATTTCTTCCACTGCCTGCTCATACGCCCCCCACTTGTCACGGTTGCGCCAATCTTCGTCCGTGAGCTTCCAGGCCTTGTAACCGATGGCCTTTCGCTCCTCGAACCGGCGCAGCTGTTCTTCGCGCGAGATGTGGATCCAGAATTTGGCCAGGATGGTGCCGAACTCGCGCAATTGCCGCTCGAAGGAATTGATTTCCTTAAACGCTCGCTGCCATGCATCCGGTTTGGCGAAACCTTCCACACGCTCTACCAGCACTCGGCCGTACCAGGAGCGATCGAAGATGGCAATTTGGCCCCGCTCGGGCAGGCGCCGCCAGAAACGATAAAGATAGTGCCGGGTCTTGTCTTCGCCCTGGGGCGCGCTAATGGGATATACAACGTATCCTCGGGGATCCAATTTCTCGGTAATGCGTTTGATCGCGCCGCCCTTCCCCGCGGCGTCCCAGCCTTCGAAGACCATGACTACCGGCCGTTTCTGCAGATACACCTGATAACCCAATTCACGAAGCTGAATCTGCCGCCGCGTCAACTCGCGCACATAGGCGTCGCGGTCAAGCGAGCGCTTCAAGTCGAGGGTTTCGAGCATTAACGGCCTCCTTTGGTAAGCGAATCCATGGCCGCACGCAAATCGGCGTCTTTCAACTTGGCTGTCCCGGCTTCGCTGCGCGGGGCGCTCGATCCCAGACGTTTTTCCATGGCGTTGATAATTGTGTCGAAGACTTTGCGGCGCGCGTGCCATTTTGAAGTCGCCTCGACAATGGTCCATGGCGCGAATTCCGATTCGGTCAGCTCCAGCATATCTTCGACGGCGACCAAGTACTGGTCATACCTTTTGTGACGAGTCCAATCGGCCTTAGAGACGCGCCAGGCCTCGAGCGGATCCTGCTCGATAGCTTCGAAGCGCTTCTTCTGCTCCTTTCTACTGATGTGCAGGAAGAATTTCAGAATAATCGCGCCGTCATCGGCCAGCATGCGCTCAAATTCCACAATGTCTCGATAGGCTTCACGCCAGGCTTCTTCTGGAATCGTGCGTTCTGCCCGCTCCTCCAGCACCCGGCCATACCAACTATGATCGAAGATCACCATCTCGCCGCGATTGGGCACACGCAACCAGAAACGCCACAGCCAGGGACGCTGTTGCTCATAGGTCCGCGGCGCGGTGATCGGATGGAGCTTGAAGCCGCGGGGATCGAGACGCTGAGTGAGGGTGGCGATGGTCGTTCCCTTGCCCGAGGCATCCCAGCCTTCGATCACAATGACACTAGGGATGCCTTGATCCCAGCAAGCCTTCTCCAGGTCGTAGAGACGCCCCTGCAACGCCGGCAGGAGCCGCTTGAATTCCTCCCTCGGGAGCTTCTTTTTCAAGTTGATGTTTTCCAGCATGGCCGCGGTTCGATTCTACTGTTTCGGCGAACCGGGGGCTAGTAGGCTTCGGATACAATACCGCCATGCAAAGGCGCGATTTCTTCACTCGAATGGCCGTGGGCGCATTCGTTCTGCGTCTCGACACGGCCTGGGCACAGCTCGGCGCGGACGGTGCAATTCTTGAGCGGGCCGCGGCAGGAAAACCGCACACAGGAAAAGTACTCGCCGCCATTCAGCCGCATTCGGATGATATCTCCGAATTCGCCGCCGGAACCGTGGCCAAGCTCATCGCCGAAGGTTACAAGGGCTACATGATCCGCGCGACCAATGACGACATGGGCGACGACGTCGGCGAACCGGGAACCATTGGCGAGAACGTACTGCGCAACGAGCGCGAAAATGCCGATGTCACGCGGGCGCTGGGCCTGGAGCGCAGCTTCGATCTTAATTACAACAATCACCGCATGGGGGACGTCTCGTGGAACGAGCTGATCTGCCGGCTGATTTTCATCTTTCGCTTGTTGAAGGTCAACACGATCTTCTGCTACGACCCCTGGAGGCCGGACGAGGAAAATCCGGACCATTATGTACTCGCGCGCTGCGTGGAGGCGGCCTGCTGGATGGCGGGGCGCGCGCACGATTATCCCGAGCAGTTCGCCGCCGGCCTCGAACCGCACGCCGTGACGGAGAAATATTATTACGCGCGGCGCCCGGAGGTTACGCGCGCGGTAGATATCACGAACTATGTCGAAAAGAAGATTGACGCCAATCTCGCCAACCGGGCCAAGGGGCCAGGTGGCCACCATGGCTCGCGCTTACGCGCCGAGCTCGCAAAGAAGAACGAGCGCCTGCCGCTGCTCGGCGATACCGACACCACAGCCGACCGCAACTATATCCGGGAATTCGTCCTCCGCGGCGACCGGGAGTTAGGCAAGAAATATGGCGTGGAGTACGCAGAGGTTTTTCACTACATTGGGCCGCCGCAATCGGGCGAAGACGAATACATCCGAAAGCATGTGGAGCGGCTGCGCTGAGGGTTTGACGCTTTCCCATAAATATGGGAACGTTAGATTGTGAAGACCACGCTGGAGATCCCGGACGGCTTATTCCGCCGTGCCAAAGCCAAAGCGGCCGAGCATGGAATTCCCTTGCGGCAGTTCGTGACCGAAGCGGTGAGCGAAAAGCTTAAAAACGAATCGGCGTCAGCCGCGAAGCCCTGGATGGCCTCATTCGGCGCACTTAAACATCTGCGGAAGGAGACCGCAAGAATCAACAAAATTATCGAAGAGGAGTTCGAGAAGGTAGAGCCTGAGGAATGGATCTGATTCTGGACACCAACGCCCTCTCCGCAATCGCTGAGGGCAAACCAGAGATCCGTCAGGCCGTCGCCTGGGTTGGACGCCCGGCCATCCCCGTTATCGTGCTTGGCGAGTATCGGTTTGGTGTCGCCGCCTCGCGATATAGGTCAGTTTACGAAAGCTGGCTTACGAAATATCTTCCGGCGTACATCGTTCTGAACGTGGATGAGGAAACCGCGCTCGAATACGCGGGCCTTCGCGGCGAACTGAAAGCCGCCGGCACTCCCATCCCTTCCAACGACATTTGGATCGCCGCGCTTTGTCGCCAGCACTCGCATGCCATTCTGAGCCGCGACCGCCATTTCGACCTGGTTTCCGGCCTGAAGCGGATTGGCTGGTAGCCGGCTTTACTTCCACCCCGCGCCTGTTCTAATCTCTCCAGACATGAAACCCGCCGTTGCTGCCCTGTTGCTGTATGCGTTACCGCTCCATGCCGAATTGAAATCCGGACCTCCGCTTCCACACAAGCTCGTCGCCGGCTGGGCCAGGCTGCCGCAAAATTGGAATTTTGGCGAGTGCTCGGGTGTTGCCGTGGATCGCCACGACAACGTCTGGGTGTTCAATCGCGGCCGGCACCCGGTGATCGAATTCGACAAGAACGGCACGTTTTTGCAAAGTTGGGGCGAGGGCACCATCGTCAGTTCGCACGGCATTCGCGTTGATCCGGAGGGCAATATCTGGGGCGTCGACGTCGAAGGGCATCGCGTTCTGAAATACAGCCCCGAGGGCAAAGTTCTGATGGTGGTCGGCCGCGACCCGGGAAATAACGACAGCAAGGATTCGTTCAACCGCCCGACCGGGATCATCTTTACGCCGTCACTCGATTTCTTCTACATTTCCGACGGCTACGTCAATTCGCGGGTGCTGAAATTCAATCGCGACGGAGAATACGTGATGCACTGGGGCCGCAAAGGAACGGGCGACGGTGAATTCAACCTGGTGCACGATGTTGCGCTCGACGCTCAAGGCCGCGTTTACGTGGCGGATCGCTCCAACTCCCGCGTACAGGTCTTCGACGCCGACGGGCACTTCCTGGCCAAATGGACCGATGTCGGCCAACCCTGGGGCCTGGCCTACGCCGCGCGGGAAAACGCGATCTACATGTGCGACGGAGTGAACAACCGCATTGTGAAGTTGAATCTGGACGGCCAGATTCAAGGCGTGCTCAGTTCGTGGGGCCGCATCCCGGGCAGGCTCGATTACGCGCACAACATCGCTGTCGACTCCGAGGGCTCGATTTATGTCAGCGAGATCAAGAACTGGCGCGTGCAGAAATGGGCCAAATAGCTAGATCGCCAACTCGCCCTTGTAGAGCATGTCCTTGAGGCTGAACTTTGCTTTGACCAACAGCCGGCCGAGTTTCGTCGAGAATTCCACGTCTCTGTCATCCGGCTTCAAGGCGAGCATTTCTTTTGAGAAACCGAAAAGCAGGGTCGCGCCGCTGGAACTAGGTGACTGCTGGATGATGCCCGGTTGCTCGCCGTCCCTCGCCTTAGGCGCCAGGTAGCTCAAGCTTTTCAGATTGTCCAACATGTCCTGCCTGGATTGCGAGGAGTTCGAATCGCTTTCATCGTCCGCCCCGCGACGGTGCCCGCCCGACAGGGGAAAGCCGCTCACGCTGATGACGTAATGATTCGCAAACGCATCCGGCAGGGGCGACTTCATCGCATCCAGCACGGGCTTAGCGCTTTCCCATCGGACCGTCCCCTGCACCGATTCCATTCTGGGCATGCCTCGTCCGCCGCGGCCGCGGCCCATGCCTGGGCCACCCATGCCCGGGATGCCGCCGCCCATGCCACCGCCCGGGCCAGGGTATCCGCCACCGGGATATCCGCCGCCTGGATAGCCGCCGCCGGGGTTTCCTCGACCGCCGCCCGGGTATCCCCCGGAGTCATCGGGATAAGTGCTGTCGCTGCGATCGTGCGAGTATTGCGCGCTCACCTGCTTCGCCCAGGGAGATTTGCTGATCAGTTGATCGATTTCCGAGCTGGTCCACTCGGTGGGCTCTTTCTTGTTCCAGAAGTCTGAGTTCGACCCATAGAGACGGCTCCAGCCCGTCATCCCAACTGCGCCCGCAAGCAGGATAACGTCGCGCCTGCTGAGGCTGAAATTACACGGCTGCGCCTTCATTTTGCGTCTCCTTTTTACAAGAGACGGTACCGCCCCGTCCTGAGGTTGCAGCCGTTTTGGAGATTTTCGGTGCCGTCAGCTAGAAAAGCAACGGTGCAAATGCGGCCAGATTGCGCCGCCACACCATCCACATGTGTGCGCCAGGTGTTTCGATTTCCGTCGGATGAATGCCCCTGGATTTGAGCCATTCGCGCAGTTTGCGGTTGGGCTCGATCAGGCGATCTTCGGTTCCGCAGGCGATCCACAGAAGCTTTAGATTTTCGGCCGTCTTGCCATCCAGCTTGGGAAACGTGGCGTTGAGATCGTCTCCCAGGCCGCCGGAGCTGAACGCTCCGATCCAGGCAAACCGGTCGATGGCATTCAAACCTGTATAGAGCGATTCTGCGCCTCCCATCGATAGCCCTGCGATGGCCCGTGCGCTGCGGTCGGAGCTGGCGCGATAGGTTTTCTCTACTTGCGGAATCACCTCGGTGAACAGTGCGTCCCGGAACCGGTCCATATTTCGCTGCCGCAGGTTGGGGTCGCGGGCTCCGCCGGAAGGCCGGTGCACTACGATCTCCGGCGCGCCATAACCGAGCGTCATCACAATCAGCATGGGTTTGGCCTTACCCTGGGCGATCAAATTGTCCAGAATCACGTTGGCGCGCCCCACGATGGTCCAGGCGCTGGCATCGTCGCTGAAGCCGTGCAGCAGGTAGAGCACGGGATACCGCTTCGAAGCCGCCGGATCATAGTTTGGCGGCGTGTAGACATAATAGTCGCGATCGTCGCCCACCACCGCTGACTTATAGAAATGATGGTGAATGACGCCGTGCGGCACATCGTTGACTTCCCACGCCAGCGACTTCGGTCCGGGCACGTGCACCTCGCTGTCGCTCGACAGCAGGTTGGGAATGCGGACGGGGTTCGACGGGTCCAGGAGCGAAACGCCATCGGCCACGAATGAGTATTCGTAAAAATCGGGCGAGAGCGGGCCGGTAGTCACGCTCCAAACGCCTTGCTCGTCCTTTTGCATCGGTCCGGGCGTGGGCCCGGTAATACTCAATTTGACTTCCTTGGCATTGGGCGCGCGAAACCGAAAAGTTACGCTGCCGTCCGCGTGAACTTCGGGTGAAATTACCGGTTGGTCCTGCTGGGCGAATGCAGAAGAAACAGCAAGCAGAAAAAGGCAATAGAAGCGCTGCATAGCAACGCGAGTATACATCGCCGCCGTGTGGCGACGGGCGGCCAACTTGACAAGCCGTAGCCGCGGACTCCACGCTAGCGGTAATGGAGGATCACCGATGAAACACCTTGCCGTTGTCACCTTCCTGCTCACTACCGGCTTCGCCCTGCGAGCCGACATGCCTCCATTGATCGATCGCGAACTTTTCTTCGGCGATCCCGAAATCTCCGGCGCGCAGATCTCGCCCGACGGTACGTACATCGCATTTCTAAAGCCGCTCAACAAAACCCGGAACATTTGGGTCAAACGCGCCACGGAAGATTTTGGCGCCGCCAAGCCGATCACAGCAGATACCGCGCGGCCGATTCAAATTTTCTTCTGGAGCCGCGACGGCAAGTATGTTCTCTATGCGCAGGATAAAGCCGGCGACGAGAACTTCCAGGCCTACGCGGTCAATCCTTCCGACCCGCCCGCCGCAGGATCCCAGGTGCCCGCATCACGCAACCTGACCGATGTTCAAGGCGTGCGCGTCCAAATCTACGCCGTGCCAAAAACGGATCCCGACACGATCTATCTTGGACTGAACGATCGCGACAAGGCCTGGCACGATCTCTACAAAGTCAAAATTTCGACCGGCGAGCGCACTCTCCTGCGCAAGAACACGGACCGTATTGGCGGCTGGGTGTTCGATAACCAGGACCAGCTCCGGTTAGCCGTCCGTACTGCCCAAAATGGCGATACCGAGGTCCTCCGCGTCGATCCCGGCGGCTTTACGAAGATCTACTCATGCGGCGTTTTGGACGGCTGCCAGCCTCTCCGGTTCCAAAAAGACAACCGGCAATTTTACCTCGACACGAACAAGGGGACCGCTGATCTGTCGCGGCTGGTGCTTATCGATCCTCAGACCATGTCGGAAACGGCGGTCGAGTCCGATCCCGAAAAGAAAGTCGACTTCGGCTCTGCGCTGTTCTCCGAAGTCACGCACGAAATCCTGTCCACCACTTACATCGACGAGCGACAGCGTGTGTACTGGAAGGATAAAACCTATGCCGCAGATTACAAGTGGCTGGCTGCGAAGCTCCCCAATCTGGATTTAAGTTTCGTATCCCACACACGTGACGAGCAGACCTGGCTCATTTCCGCGCACAGCGATACCGAGCCCGGCGAGACCTATTTGTTCGAGCGCAAGCCCCGGAAGCTCACGCTCCAGTACAAGATTCGGGAAAAACTGCCTCGCGAGAGTCTGGCAAAAATGCAGGCCATTCGCTACCCGTCATCGGATGGTCTCGAGATTCCCGCGTATTTGGTGATCCCCAAAGGAGTCGAGCCGAAGAATTTGCCCGTCATTGTATTTCCTCATGGCGGCCCTTGGGCTAGGGATACCTGGGGCTACCAGCCCTATCTCCAGTTCTTCGCCAACCGCGGATATGCCATGCTGGCGCCGAACTTCCGCGGCTCCACCGGCTACGGCAAGAACTTCCTGAATGCCGGCAATCGACAGTGGGGTGACAAAATGCAGGACGACCTCACCTGGGGTGTGAAGTATTTGGTTTCGAAAGGCATCGCCGACCCCAAGCGAGTCGCCATTATGGGCGGCTCGTACGGCGGTTATGCGACGCTCGCCGGCGTGGCGTTCACTCCCGATCTCTATGCCGCGGCGGTTTCCATCGTTGGCCCTTCGAACTTGATCACGCTCCTGGGGTCGATTCCGCCCTACTGGGAAGCCGGCCGCACCATGTTTTATGAGCGAATGGGTGATCCCAATACACCCGAAGGAAAGGCGCAGCTCGCGCGGCAATCCCCCTTGCACTCCGCCGATAAGATCAAAACTCCTTTGCTGGTAGTCCAGGGCGCTAACGATCCGCGCGTCAACAAATCGGAGTCCGATCAGATTGTCGTCGCTCTGCGCGATCGCGGCTTCACCGTAGAATATCTTGTCGCGCCGGATGAGGGCCACGGTTTTGCGCGCCCTGTAAACAACATGGCGATGATCGCGGCGGCTGAGAAGTTCCTTGCCGCGCACATCGACGGCCGCTATCAGGACGGGGCGACCCCCGAGGTCGCCGCGCGCCTCAAGGAAATCACCGTCGATCCTAAAAGTGTCGTCCTGGCAAAGAAAGGAGACGCCGCCTCAGTCAGTGCACCCAAGCCGGCCACCCCGTAAAAGTTCGTCGTGGCTTTGGCCGGACGACACTTGACAGCAGGCCTTATAATCACAGCCAGTGAAGGATAAGAGCATCATCTGGATTTCGGCGGGCGGTATTGCGCTCTGGGTGTTCTTCACCTACGCGCCCGTGCGCGATCCCATTGTTCACGCCATCCAGCACATTTTCCGTTACATCGCCGATCAGTTCTAGCTGTCCTGACCCACGGCGAGCACAAAGTAGCGCGCGCGACCCGTGCCCACGTTCTTCCACCCGTGCTCTTCGCCGGACGCCACGTATCCTACCGAACCAGGACCTAGCGTCGCCGACTTTCCAGCAATGGTTACCTCCATGGTTCCCTCGCGAACCAGAATCATCTCTTCGTGCACGTGATGGTGCGCCGGGTGCGGCATCTGCCCGGGGGCCAGTTCCGTCTCATGCAGTTCAATACGAACGCCGGTGTGGGTCTCCCCGTCAAAAATAGGCCTGCCCTTATTTGGCCCTTCGCCGTGAGTCTTCAGATCCTCGTAGCGGTAGAGATGCGACGCAAGCGCATGGCCTTGCCCTGCACCTTTCGTGGCCGCCATCAGCGGAAGCAAGAAGCCCAAGTCTCTGCGTGAAACGTCCATAGACGACTATTTCCTTTCCGATACCAGATCTCCGAAATCGGCCAGTAACTTGTATTTGTTGTTCCAGGTCGTGTACATGATGCCGACCGCTCCTGGTGTTCGGTTGAGCGACTCCAGCCAGCCTCGCGGATTGCTTAAATCTTCGGCATCGTAATAAGCCGCCGCCAGCGTCGAGCGCCCCATCCTGGAAAAGAAGTCCAGGCTCGCATCGCGTTTTTCGTAATACCAGCAGGCGAGTTGCATACCTTTCGGCAGATATTGCCAGGAGCCCGTGTAATCCCCGTCCACCAGATAATAATCACCATGTGCGTTGTGATTGGGATCGAACATGTCCGACCAGACAAAGATCTCTGCACCGGGACTCGAAGCATGCGCCAGGTCTGACAGCTTCGTGGCATATTCCCCCAGCATTTTGGCCATGCTGATCCCTCGCTTCCTGCAGGTTTCGCAGGTCCCGCCCATGCGGATCTCGTCCAGCGCCAGAAGGTAAGTCTTGGGCGCCAGATACTTCTCGAGCAGCGGAAACTGCCTGCTCCAGATTTCCATTACCTTCGGCTCGGAGATGCAGGCGCCCACCTGGTCCCTGTAGACCGTCGTCCCGTGATAATAATCCACGCGCAGACGTTCCCCCAGTGTGATCCGTGTCCCAGCCAGCAGAGTCAGCGAAGGGCTCTCGTGATCGAAGCGGAAGTTCAACTTAGGGTCGTTGACTGCGGCGAAATCGCGCCCTTCTTGATAATCCGTTCCATTCTTCTCTCCGCGCACGCGAAGCGGCGTTCCTTGGCGCCGCACCACGTTCACCAGCCCGACTTCCGCGATCTGCAGATCGGCGATGGACAACTTGCCCGGCAGGCCGTCCTCGATGCTGATGTTGAACAGCAGCCGGTCGGCCGAGCTGCTGTTAAAGCCGGCCGTGTATTCGTGCCATTCCGCGTCTTTGGGCATTGCCCTCTCGAACCAGCAGAAGTTGCGCCGCCGGTCCGTCGTGTCGGCACGAATCTCGAGTGTGGCATCCGGAGCCACTCCTTCGCCGCGAGCCCGCACGCTGACGCGGTAGCTGCGATAAGGTTTCACCGCAATCTCTTTCTCGAATCGCGGCACCGGACCCGCCTTTTCCACTCTCACCGGCGCCGATTCAGGCTGAAAAACCGCCTTTGCGTGGTCCGCCACGAATAGCGCTCCCTTCACCGGCAGCCCTTCGGCCAGGTTGCGCTCATGCGCCAGCAGTGCGCCACCGTATCCTACGTTAAAGCCCGTGGGAATGATCTCGACGCCCTTGCGGTCGCAAAGCTCCTTCACGCGCCGCAGACGGTTGAAGAATTCGGGACGCTCCAGATCCATTCGATCTGCCGTTCCCGCCAGTACCATGCCGTTTAATCCGTGCGCAGCCGCCGTTTCCACGATCCGGAGCACGGCATCCGTATCGCTATCGTTCGCGAGTGAACTCGAAACGTAAACCCATCGTTTCGGATAGATCTTCTTTTCCACCGTGGCAGAGTGGAGCGATGAGCCAATTAGGGTGCCCAGCAACAGACAGAGTTGCGGTTTCATGGCTTTATCATACGCCTCGGACTGTATAATGTCGGCCATGCTTCGCATCATCCCCTGCCTTCTGCTCGTCGCCGCGGCTGGCGCTGCTCCGCAATTCGACGTCAGTTTCAACCCCCGTGCCCGGTCTTCCCCCGTGGATGGCCGCATCATCCTCGTCATCTCCAAAAAACTCGAAGGCGAACCGCGCCTTCAGATGGAGTTCGGCGCCGAAACGCAACAGATCTTCGGCTTGGATGTCGATGGTCTTCGGCCCGGCGAGCGGGCCCGCTTGGGCGCAGACGCCCCGGGCTATCCCCTGCGCAGCTTGCGCGACCTGCCATCCGGCACGTACAACGTTCAGGCCGTGCTCAATGTCTACGACACCTTTCATCGCGGCGACGGCCACGCGCTGCAGATGCACATGGACCACGGTGAAGGCCAGCAATGGAACACCTCGCCCGGCAATCTCATGAGCCAGCCTCGCAAAGTCGAGATTGGATCCGAGGGCGTGACTTCCATAGAAATGACCGAGGTCATTCCTCCGATCGACCCGCCGAAAGATACCAAATACATCCGCCACATCGAAATCGAGAGCAAGTTGCTGAGTGCATTCTGGGGGCGGCCCATCAACATAACCGCGATTGTGCTCGTTCCCGAAGGCTTCGACAGCCAGCCTCAACAGCATTACCCCATTCTGTTTGACCAGGGGCACTTTCCCGCGGGATTTCCCAACTTCCGTGAAACTCCGCCTCCCTCCGAAAAATCAGCCGCCGAGCGGCGCCGCGGCAACGCTGCCTACCAGTTCTTCCAGGATTGGACTTCCGGACGCTTGCCCAAAGCACTGATCGTCAAAACGCAGCATCCCACGCCGTACTATGACGACTCCTACGGTGTAAATACGGCAAACGCCGGACCATATGGTGACGCGCTCACTCAGGAGGTCTATCCGCGAATCGAAAAAGAGTTTCGCGCCATAGGCCAACCCTGGTCGCGACTGGTCTACGGTGGTTCTACCGGCGGATGGATGACATTAGCGCAGCAGATCTTTTATCCCGATTACTTCGGCGGCGCCTGGGGATTCTGCCCCGACCCCGTCGACTTTCACGCCTTCCAACTCATTAATGTTTATGAGGAGAAGAACGCGTACTTCGATGTTGGTCCGTTCCTGAAGATTCCCAAACCGCTGGGGCGCTGGCCCAACGATCACACCATTGCCACCATGGAACAGTTCAGCCGCGAGGAAGCCGTGCTCGGCAGCAAGGGCCGCTCCGGCGGTCAAATGGATGCGTTTCATGCCACCTTCGGCCCTGTCGGAGAAGACGGCTACACGGCCAGGCTATGGGACGCGGAAACTGGCGAGATCCGCCCCGAAGTCGCAAAATACTGGCAGGAGCATTTTGATCTGACCGCCAGGTTAAAGCGCGATTGGCCCACCCTTGGCCCCAAACTCGTGGGTAAACTCCACATCACAATGGGTACGAAAGATACGTTTTATCTGGATGCCGCCGCGCACCGCATGGAAGATTTTCTCGAAGCCACCAAAATGCCCGGGCAAGGCCCTTATTACGGTGGAAGCGTCGAATACGGAAACAACGAGCCGCACTGCTATCCGGGAAAAATCCCTCCCGGCCAGACACTGGAGACTTACTACCTCCCGATCTTCGCCGACTATATGCGCAAGATGGCCCCCAAGGGTGCCGACGTCGACAGCTGGATGCCGTAATTCTACTGTGCCAGAATCTGCACTTCCATCGGCTTGAGGGTCACACGAACCGTGTTCAACGGTCCTGCGCCCGTGCTGCCGTCCACTTCCTGCACCTGCACCGTCCCCGCCGCGTGCGAAATCACCGCGGAGGGGGCCAAAGGTGCCGGTTGGTTGCTGTACAGAATCCGGTAAGTATCGCCCGCCGCGCTGAGCGTCTGATCGATGATCACCTCAACGGAAATCGTCTGGGTCTGACTGGCGTTGCCCACGACAATCACTTCACCGTCGTTAAGGATGCGGGAGAATGCGATGACTCCGCCCGGAAACGGTGAGACGCCGAAGTTCTGACCGTCACCCGATACCGGCCGGAAGTACTGCCGCCCATACCGCAAGGCCGGCTGCGTACGGCGCACCTCCGCGATCGCCTGCAAATCCAAATAGAACGGATTCGTAGCGTCAAAACCTGGTCCGCCCCAAAGCGCCTCGCGCACGGCTTCATCTGTGCCGCTTCCGTGCAGCCCCTGTTCCGTCCCGTAGTACACGCACGGAATTCCCTGCAAGCCAAACAAACAAGCCAGGCCCAAAGTTACCTGCGAATCATACTTGTTCGGGCTAGTCGCATCCACATATCGAAATCGCGCCTTGAGATCGTGGTTGTCGAGGAACGTTACGAAGAAACGCGTCGCGTCCCCATGCGAACTGAGAATGAACTGTTCCACCTGCTTGCGATGCCGGTACATGCCGGCAACGGCTGCCGGAGCCGCGAAGCCTTTCACTACTCCCGGCAGCGTAAAGACCAGAGGAAAATCGAGCGCCGCATCCACGCCCACCAGGTCTCCGCCCGTCTGCGTGTTCCGCCCGATGAACTCCGCGATCGTACCCTCGTTATCGAAAACCTCGCCGAATGTAAAAAAATTCTTCTTGCCTACGCTGAGTGCGAATTCGCGAATCGCATTCCCAAAAACTTGCGCCATGTTCCCTTTCAGATACTTGAGCGTATCGATGCGGAACCCGTCGATATCGAATCGCGCGATCACATATTGATACGCGCGGATCAAGAACCGTTGCACATCCCGGTTATCCGTCAGCATCTGCTTCAGCGAATCGAAATCGCCGGTCGTCGCGTCACCCGATCCCGGCATCCCCTGCCGCCGGAACAGGCTGTTTTGCTGCATCTCGTGCGGCCATACGAACGAGTCGCGCGATGGATCGGGAATCTGCTCGATCGGCGTCGTCCCGTGCCGCAGCGCACCGTCCGGGTCGCGCCACATCACCGCCTGCGAGCTTGAGAAAAACTGGCTCCTCGATCCCCCGCTGTTCATGCAGTCGCTGTCCGAGGGCGCGCACTGATAGGCAAACACATCACCCACGTGATTCAGCACGATATCCAGGATCACGTACATGCCTTGTGCGTGGATCGCGTCCACCAGCTCGCGCAGCTCGTCATCAGCATTGGCCGGAACCTCGGCGAACCGCGGTTCAGCCCGAAGAAAATCGTGAATCCCGTACCCGTGATAGGTGTGGAGATCGAACCCCAGATTTCGCAATCCCGGACTGATCCAGATCGCCCCCACCCCCAGCTGCTTCAGATACGGCAGCTGCGCTCTGACGCCGCGAAACGTCCCGCCCTGAAATTCTGAGAACTGCGGATCATCGAACGGCGCGTGATTCGGCGGGCTTATCCGGTTGTTGAACCGGTCCAGCATCAGAAAATAAATCCACTGGTCGCGCCAGTCAGCGGGCGACGGAGTCAGCGCCAGGCCGGCTCCCCGATCCCGCACGGCATCGAGTACCGCCTGGAAATCGGTCCCAAATTCCGATGAAGGCGTCACATATCCTCCTGACGACGCGTAACGGCGAGGCATTCTCGCCTTGTCCTCAAACAGGAAGTATGCAGGAGCCGGCCCCGAATTGGAAGAGCGCCTAGGCTTCGTTCACTCGAACTACCAGGTTCACGGCGCCCGACAGCCGGTCCCAGTTCGCCAGCTCTTTTTCCATCTGCGTGCGCCCGGCCTTTGTCAGGGAATAAAATTTTGCCGTGCGTCCGGTTTCCGTCTCCGCGAAATGCGCCTTGATCCACCCCTGCTGCTCCAGGCGGTGCAACGCTGGATAGAGCGATCCCTGTTGCACCTGCAGAACTTCACGCGAGACCTGTTGAATGCGTTTGGCGATCGCCCAGCCGTGCTTCGGCTCCAGAGAAATCGTCTTCAGAATCAGCAAATCCAGCGTCCCCTGGACCAGGTCGCTCGGTTTTCCCATAGTATGATTATCTACAATACAAACACGGCTTGTAGATAGTCAACGTATACCCTCGATAACCTCGTAGGATTAACCGTTTCGGTATTGTCCAAAATCACTCCGACCCGCCAGACTGGGGAAAGAGCTTCGAGGCAGCCAAAGGGGACGGCATACACCCAGCCGACAGGCCGGCATAGCAGCCAACCGGTATCATGACCACATTATTTCGACCCCCGGTTCGGTCCGTCAGCAACCGGCATCTCTCACCCGTTCGGATGTTGACTCTCCCCCTACTGATCGCGAGTCTCTCCCTGATTTGGGTGCTCCCATTCCCCGCTCCCGCCGCTTCGTTACCGGTGCTCACGCGAACCCAGCAGGTGCGCGAGCTCACTACGGAGCAGGCCAACCGCAATTATCCCGTTCAATTGCGCGGCGTCATCACCTTCGTGGACGACTACTCTCTCTTCTTCCAGGACGCCAGTGCCGGCATCTTCGTCGACGTCCCCGGGCTCGCCAACCAGGTGCACGCCGGACAACTGGTCGAACTGGAAGGCGTCACCGAGTGCCCTGATTTCGCCCCGCAGATCGGCAAGGCTCATGTGCGCGTTGTCGGCTCCGCCCCCATGCCGCCCGCCAAACGTCTCGACTTCGACCGTCTCTCCGCAACCGAAGAGGACAGCCAGTGGGCGGAAATCGAAGGAGTCGTGCACGCCGTCGTTCAAGATGAAGTTCCCGTTCCGCCGGCGGTTGACCGGAGCCTCGCTCTGCAGGTCGCGATCAGCGGCGGCGAGTTGCTCGCCTGGGTACCATGGATGCCGGAAGCGCAGGCGGCTCGGCTCGTCGACTCCCGCGTGCGGCTCCAGGGTGTTGCCGGCGCCATTTTCAACGCCAGCAACGAATGGATCGGCGCGCGCCTCTATGTTCCTGCCGCAGCCCAATTACAAGTCCTCGAGCGCCCGCCGGCAGATTCGTTTGCCGTTCCGATACACACCATCTCCAGCATTTTGCGATTCAATTCCAGTGGTTCCTCCGGCCATCGTGTGCGTATCGAAGGGGTCGTCACCTTGCAGCGTTCCGGCAAGGAGCTCTTTGTTCAGGATCCCACCGGTAACATCCGTATCCTGTCCGCAGAGACCAACGCCGTTCGCGTAGGCAATCGCATTGCGGTCGTCGGCTTTCCCGCCATCGGCGGGTACACCCATATCCTCGATCATGGTATTTTTCATACCCTGCCCGGCGCAATTTCTCCCGTTGTTCAGACGGTCAGTCCAAAACAGGCCTCCAGCGGCGAATTCAACGCGGCTTTGGTAAAAATTGACGGTGTCCTGCTTGGCCGGTCGCGCCAGTTGGCCGACCAGGTCCTGACTCTCCAGTCCGGATCCGTCACTTTTGAAGCCAGCCTCGAAACCACTCCCGCATCGCTTGACTTTCTTCGCGATGGCAGCCGCCTTCGCCTGACAGGCATTTGCGAGAGCGAAGCCGCCGATACTCGCGTGGCGCGCTCCTTCCGCCTCTTGCTCGGCTCTCCCACAGATATCGTCGTGCTATCGCAATCTTCATGGTGGACGCTGAGCCGTCTTTTCGTGGTCATCGGTTTGATGGCCGCCGTCATCCTCGGCATCGTCATCTGGGCAGGTCGCCTTAGCCGGCGAGTAGAAGATCAAAGCACTTCCCTCGACCGGGAACGCAGCTTGCTGCGCACTATCATGGAGTACATTCCCGACTACGTCTACGCCAAGAACACCCGGCATGTGTTCCTGGCCGCCAGCACCGCGCTGGCGAAGCGCATGGGTGCGAAAAGCGGCGACGAACTGATTGGTAAATCCGATCTCGATTTTTATCCCAAGGAACTCGCCGAAAAGTACGCTCACGACGAAGACGAGCTGATGCGCTCCGGCCAGGCCGTGATCGATCGCGAGGAATCTACCGTCGACGCAGACGGCAAGACCATCTGGCACCTCACCAGCGAAGTCCCCTTCCGCGACGCCGCCGGCAACGTGGTCGGGCTGATCGGCGTCGGCCATAATATCTCCGAGCGCCGTGCGGCCCAGGCCGCGCTCGAGGAGGCCAAGCAGGCGGCCGAAGCCGCCAGCCGCGCCAAAAGCGAATTTCTGGCCAATATGAGCCACGAAATCCGTACCCCGCTGAACGGCGTCATCGGAATGACCGGCCTCTTGCTGGATACCGAGTTAACCGATGAGCAGCGTGAATTCGCCGAGACTGCCAGGCAGTCCGGCGATGCCCTTCTCACCGTCATCAACGATATCCTCGACTTTTCCAAGATCGAAGCCGGTAAGCTCGTGATCGAATCCTTCGCCTTCGATCTCCGCCAGCTGATCGAGGAAGTCGCCGAAATGCTCGCCACCCGCGCGGAAGAGAAAGGCATCGATCTCGTCGTCCAGTACCCGCCGAGCCTCACACACCATTTCATCGGAGACGGCAGCCGCATCCGCCAGATCATCACCAATCTCGCCGGCAATGCCATCAAATTCACGCCCAGCGGCCATGTTCTCCTGAGTGCCGAAAGCGCAGGCAATGACAATCAGGGCCGCGCGCTCATCCGCGTCGCCGTTAAGGACACCGGCATCGGCATCCCGCCCGAAAAGGTCACCCAGCTCTTCGAGAAATTCATGCAGGTGGATACTTCCACCACTCGCAAATACGGCGGCACCGGGCTGGGCCTCGCCATTTCCAAGCAGCTTGCCGAACTCATGGGCGGCAGCGTTCACGTCGAAAGCCGCCTGCGCGAAGGTTCCACTTTCTCGTTCGTCTTGCCTCTGGCCGTCAACACCGAGCCCGCTCCTGCCCCCCAGCCCATCGTCGACCTCTCCGGCCTGCGCGTCCTCATCGTGGACGACAACGAGATCAACCGCCGCGTCGTGCACGAACAGATCTCCAGCTGGGGCATGCGCAACGGCAGCTTCGCCACCGGTACCGATGCCCTCCAGGCCATTCTCGCCGCAAGGACCGCCGGAGACCCCTACCACGTCGTCATCACCGATTACCAAATGCCCGAGCTCGACGGCGCAACGCTCGCCGCCATGATCAAGGCCAATCCCGCGACCAAGGATACCGTCATCGTCGTCCTTACTTCCGTCGGCCATCGCAGCGATTTGTTGAAAGAGTCCAACGGCGCTCATATCGACGCCTGCCTGGTCAAGCCCGTCCGCCATTCGCAGCTTCTCGATACCGTCGCCACCGCCTGGTCCAAACGGTTGCAGGCGTCCTCCGACGCTCAGCCTGAACCCGGATTCCAACAGTCTTTGGGCGCTCTGCGTGCCAGCGTCGCCGGAAGGTTCGCCGACCACTCGCTCCGCGTGCTGATCGCGGAAGATAATGTCGTCAATCAGCGGGTGGCTCTCCGCATGCTCGAACGCCTGGGGGTCCGCGCCGATGTAGCTGGAAACGGACGCGAAGCGGTCGCCATGGTGCGGATGGTCTCTTACGACGTCGTCTTCATGGACTGCCAGATGCCCGAAATGAACGGCTTCGAGGCCACCGCCGAGATTCGGCGCCTGGAGGGCCCCGGACGCCAGCCCACCATCATCGCCATGACCGCCGACGCCAGCACGCGCTGCCGCGAGCAGTGCACCGCTGCCGGCATGGACCGGTTTATCGCCAAGCCCGTCAAGCTCGAAGACGTCATCTCCGCGCTCGACGAATGCGCTAAAACCAATCCCGCGCCAGAACAACCCGTGGCCCGGTAAGAGGCACTGCCTCCCGCATCACTCCTGTCGAAGCGCCGTCGCTGGATCGATGCGCGCCGCCCGCCGCGCTGGAAAATAACAGGCGCTCAGCCCAATTGCCAGGAATAGGATCACCGAACCTGCAAACGTTCGCGCATCGGTTGCCGTAACCCCATACAGCAGGCTTGCCATCCAGCGTGTCAGCACCCACGCAGCCGCCAGCCCCAGCATCATCCCGCACGCCACCAGCCTCGCCCCTTCACCCATCACCGCGGCCAGCACCTCCCGCTCGCGCGCCCCGAGCGCCATCCGTAGACCGATCTCCCCACTCCGTTGTGTCACCGTGTACGCCAGTACCGCGTAGATGCCAAGCGACGCGAGCGCCAATGCCAGCATCGTAAACGATCCCAACACCACCGTCTGCACCCTTCTGCCGGCCACTTCGCTTTCCACCAGATCCCCCAACGGTTGCACACGCGAAACCGGCTGGTCTTTATCTACCTCCGCCACAGCGCGCCGCACCGCGGCCGCTACGCTCACCGGGTCGCCCGCCGTTCGCACCGCCAGATCACGTGGCGAGAAATATCCGTACGAGGCCGCCGGTTGCTGATACGAGAAGTACATCTCCGCCCGCGCCGGCACATCCAGCCCCATCTGCTTCACGTCCCCAACGACGCCCACAATCTTGACCCACGGCGTGGTATCCGCGCCGGGTCTAAACCGCTTTCCTAGCGGGCTCTCTCCCGCCCAATACTGCCGTGCCATCGTCCGGTTCACCAGCGCCACCGGCGGCTCGTTCGGGCCATCTGCCTCGGTAATCATCCTCCCCTCCGTCAGCGGCACTCCGATCGCCCGCAGGTAGTCCGGGGTCACCACCCGGTGGTTCGCGTCATTCGATTCTCCCGGCGCCTGCTTGGGGCGCCCTTCGATCTCGAACCCGCTCGTCCCGCCGCGATTCGTCAGCGGTAAAAACGTTGTGTAGCCTGCCGCCGTCACGCCCGGAAGCTTCTGCACGCGCGCCAGCACCTCCCGATAAAACGCCACCCGGTTCTTCAGTTCGCGATAGTGTTCCGAGTCCGGCAGCGATGTTCGCGCCGTCAATACATGATCGGACCGGAATCCAGGATCCACCTGATTGAGCCGCAGTATCGTCTCCACCATCAACGCCGTCCCAATCAGCAGAGCCACGCTCAACGAAACCTGGGCCACCACCAGCGCCTGCCGCACTCGTCCTCGCGCGCCGCGCACACTGCCCCGCCCCGCCTGTTTCAGTGTTTCCGCCACACTCACGGCGGATATCTGCAGCGCCGGCGCCAGCCCAAACAGAATCCCTGCGCCCACCGCCACCGCCCCGGCAAAAAAGAAAACCGGTACATCCAGGCGAATCAACGCCGTCGACGCCATGACCGCCGGCACCAGCTTGGAAAGAAATGTCAGCGTCCATTGCGCCAGTACAGCACCAGCGGCCGCGCCTATAATCGCCAGTAGCACCGTTTCCGTCAGCATCTGCCGCACGATCCGCATCCGCCCTGCTCCCATCGCCATCCGCACTGCCATTTCCCGCTGCCGCACGTTGGCGCGCGCCAGTAGCAGGTTCGCCAGGTTGGCGCACGCAATCAGTAGAACCAACCCTACTGCCGCCACCAGTACCACGAGCCCAGCCCGTAGATTGCCCACGAATTGATCTCGTAGGGGAATCACCAGAGCGCCGAGGTGCGCGTTCGTCTCCGGAAACTCCCCTTCTAGTTGCCGCGCGATCGCCGCCATATCCGCTCGCGCGCCGCCCAGGACCACGCCGTCTCGCAGCCGCGCCACAACTTCCAGGAAATGACTGGCGCGCTGATTCCATTGCTCCCGGGTAAGAGCCAGCGGCAGCCAGACGTCCACGCGGTCAGGAAAATCGAAGCGTTGCGGCAGCACGCCGATCACCGTGTAGTTCTCGCCATTCATCCGCACGTGCTGTCCTACGATCTCCGCGCGGCTGCCATAGCGCCGGATCCAGAGCCCTTCACTCAGCACCACCACCTTGGCCGCGCCCGCCTGCTCTTCTTCCGGCCGGAACGTCCGCCCCGCCACTGGTCGCACACCCAACATAGCGAAAAGGTTCGCCGTCGTCTCCTTCACTTCCACTTCCTCGGCGTCTCCATCTCCCGTGAGGCTCATTAGGTCGCCGCGCATCGCAGCCATATCGGCGAACACATGATTCCGCTTCTTCCAATCGAGGAAATTCGCCGGAGCCGGCGTGTTCTGCGGAAACCCCATGAAACTGGCGTCTTCCCAAACCATCACCAGCCGCTCGGGATTCCGGAACGGCAGCGGCTCCAGCAGCACCGCGCGCACTACACTGAAGATCGCCGTATTTGCCCCGATGCTGAGGGCCAGTGTCACCACCGCTGCGGCCGTGAAGCCCGGACTCCCTTTCAGCATGCGCGCCGCATACCGCCCATCCCGCCACAGATCGTCCCAGAAGTTCACCCGCCGCATCTCTCGGCACTCTTCCTTGATCTGTTCCACACCGCCCACGGACCGCCGCGCCGCACGCCGCGCCTCGTCCGCCGTCATCCCCGCCGCCAGATTCTCCGCAACTTGCTGCTCCAGATGAAACCGCAGCTCCTGATCCAGTTCCCGCTCCACGTTCTCGCGCCGGATTAACGATCGCCCCCGCAACCGCAAAACATCGCTCCACCGCATCACTCGTACCTCAAGGCCGTCATCGGATCCACGCGCGCCGCCCGCCGCGCCGGGAGGAATGCCGCCACCAGTGCAATCGCCCCGAGCCACAACGCCCCCGCCGCAAATACCAGGACATCCGTCGGCTCAATGCCATACAACATCCCCGCGATCGTCGCCGAAAGCGCCCGCCCCAGCACCAGCGCCAGTACCGCCCCCATTGCGATGCCTGCTGTAATCACGCCCGCCATCTGCCCCACCACCAGTCGCCGGATGTCACGCTGCCCGGCCCCCAGCGCGATACGAATCCCGAACTCGTTCGTACGACGCGACACGCCGTACGCCACCACCCCGTACAGCCCCACCGACGCCAGCAGGCACGCCAGCGCGCCGAATACCGAGGACAAAATTCCCATCAGTCGTTCCTGCGAAATCATGCCGTTCACGTCCTCTTCGAACGGATGAATCTCCCCCACTTGCGCCAGTTTGTCGCTGGCCGCAGTGTCTCCGCGAATAATGGTCCTGAGTGCCTGCGCGCCAAGACTGGCCCTTACGTAGAATGTCCCGTCCTGCCAGCCCGGCACATACACCATGCGCCAGGTCCTTGCCCGAATTCCATAATGTTTCGCGTCGCGCACCACACCCACGATTTCCCGCTGCGTTTTCTCGCTTCCCGATAATCGGATCCGTCGCCCCAGCGGCGGCTCGCTCCCGAAGTAATACCGGGCGAAACTCTCGTTAACCACCACAACCGGCGGGCCTCCGGCCTGATCCTTTGAATTCAAATACCGCCCTTGCAGCAGCCTCATCCCCGCCGCCTCAAATAGCCCCGGGCTCACCGTAATCGCGCCCACTTCGTTGTCTTCCCCTGGCGCCGTCGCATGGCCGTCCATCACAACGCCGTTCGACCATCCTCCGTTTCCGTAGAGCCCCGGCCACGCATAGCCGGCTACGGCGACCCCCGCATGCGATTCCAGGCGGCGCCGGACCTCTTCATACGCCGCACGCATTCGCTCCTTGGCCGTTCCCTTCGGAAAATCAACCGCGAATGAGGTGACACTCTCGGGCCGGAATCCCAGATCGCTCGTTTGCAGATTGCGCAGCGTCTGCAGAAACAGTCCCGCTCCCACCAGCAGTGGCAGCGAAAGCGCGAGTTGCCCCGCCGTCAGCAGCCTGCCGCTCCACGCCGATCCTGTGATCCTTCGGCCATCTCGCAGGTTCATGCGCGTCCCAGCGCGCGCAGCCCGGAACGCCGGCGCCAGCCCGAACACTACGGCCGTCATCACCGCAACGGCCGCGGTAAATCCCAACACGGTGAAATCCGGCCGCACGTCGTACGCGAGCGGTAGTCCGGTAGGCGGCAGCAGCGAAATCAGCAGCCGCGTCATCCATGCCGCCACCCCTACGGCACACGCCGCTCCCGCCAGTGCCAGCATCAGACTTTCCGTGAACAACTGCCGTGCAATCCGCCCGCGGCTCGCGCCCAGTGCCAGCCGCACCTCAATCTCGTGTTGCCTGGTCGCATTGCGCGCCAGAATCAGGTTCGCGATATTGCCGCACGCGATCAGCAGCACCACGCCGACCACCGCCAACAGCACCAGTAGCGGTTTCTCGTACTTCCGCCCCGTTGTCGCCAGGCCCGATGGCGCCGGACGCAGCGTCATGTGCTGCGCGGCGAGCATCATCTTAAATCGGGGCGCAGCATCCGGCATGAGCACTTGCGTGATATGTGTACGGAGCACTCCTTCGATCGAGGCCTGTGCGCGCACTGTGTCCGTTCCCGGCCGCACGCGCGCCAGGAGCCGCAGCCAGTTGATATTTGGCTCACCCAGCCACCCTTTGTCCACCGCAGCCGTCGCCGGCACCCAGACGTCCACCGAGTTTTCCGCTTCGCTGCCCAAAAATCCCGCCTGCGCCACACCCACTACCGTGTAGGGCGCTTCGTCCACATAGATAGTCCTGCCTAACACGGATGGATCCGCCTGGAATCGCCGTTTCCAGAAGGCATCGCTCAATACCGCTACGGCATTTCCCCCCAGCACGCTGTCGTCGTGCGGCCCGAAAATGCGTCCTAGCGCCGGTCGCACATGCAGCGCCGAAAAGAAATTCGCCGTGACGTTTTCGCCGGTAATCTTCCCTTCCGGCTCCGTGCCGAGCCCGAACTTTTTCGACCCCACGTGGCTCGTCGCAAACACCTCGCCCCACGGCTCCGCCGCCTTCGCGAACTGCTGAAATAGCGGATACGACATGCTGTTCTCGCCCGCAAAATCTCCCGATGTTGACGCCCGCATCAAATGAAAAATCTCTTCCGGATGGTCCACTGCCAGCGGCTTCCACAACGCGGCATGCAGCAGCGTGAAGATCGCCGTGTTTGCCCCAATCCCCAGTGCCAGTGTCAAAACGGCCGCCGCCGTGAAGCCCGCGTTCTTTCGCAGCATCCGCAGCCCATAATGCACGTCCTGCCCGAGATCCTGTACCCAACGCATTCTGCGCATGTCCCGGCACTCTTCTTTAATCTGCTGCACGCCGCCTACGCTACGATGTGCCGCCCGCCGTGCTTCGGCCTCGCTCATTCCCGCCGCCAGATTTTCAGCGATTTGGTTTTCGAGATGAAACCGCAGCTCCTGGTCGAGCTCGCGCTCCAGACGCCTTCGGCCGAATACCGACCGCCATCCCAGGCGCGCTTTATCGATGAGCCGCATAGTATGACTATCTACAATACTGCGCCCGTTTGTAGATAGTCAAGGTATTGGATTCTGATTACGCGTCGCAGAGCTTGGCGGCCTCTTCGAGCGACTTGATTCCATCCGCCGCCTTGGGCAGAAACTCGTGTGCCATAAAGCCCTGGAATCCGAGATCGACGATGCCCTTCGCAACCGCAGCGTAGTTCAGCTCCTGCGTGCCGTCGATCTCGTGCCTCCCCGGCACGCCACCTGTATGAAAATGCGCCAGATATTGGATGTTGTCGTGGATCGTGCGGATCACGTCGCCTTCCATGATCTGCATGTGATAGATGTCGTAGAGCAATTTGACCTTGGGCGAGTTCACCCGCTTGATCACTTCCACGCCCCACGCCGTGTGATCGCATTGATAATCATGGTGATCGATCTTGCTGTTCAGCAGCTCCAGGCAGATCATCACACCGTGATCTTCGGCAATTTTTTTCACCCGGTTCAGTCCGGTCACACAATTGTCGAGACCAATTTCATCCGCTAAACCGCGCCGGTTCCCGGAAAAAGTAATGACATTGGGGACCCCTGCCTTGGCCGCGCGCGGGATGTTTTCGCGGAACTCCCGCTCCAGCTTTTCGTGGTTTTCCTTGCGGTTCAGCCCGTCGGAAATCGTGCCCGCCCCGGGCGTCATCGCGGGCACGAGTCCGTACTTCTGCACCGTCGGCCACTCTTTGTAATCAACGAGATCAATGCCTTTCAAGCCGATCCGCGCCGCCGCCCGGCAAAGGTCGTCAAGGCTCATCTTCTCGTAGCACCAGCGCGCCACCGATTGCTTCAGCCGTCCCTTGAGCGGTGCTGCGGTCGCGGGCGCCGAAGCCGCCAATACACCAGTCGCCAGTGTTCCGAATGCCGACCTGCGGGTCATCATGATACGGGCATTGTATCTTGACATCCGTTCCTATAATCGGGGTAGAAGCCCGGTGCTTAAATCCCTCGACACCTTAATCGGATTCGCCACCATGATGCTGCTGGTCAGCGTGGGGGTTACTCTGCTCACCCAGTTCATCACAGGCGCGCTCAACTGGCGGAGCCGAAATCTGCTGCGCGGTGTCATCACGATCCTTAATCAGATCGACCCCAAGGCCGCGCCCTTCGCCATCAAGCAAATCGCCGGTGCCGTTCTCCGGCATCCTTTAATTGCACGCGCCGAGGGCAAGCCCGGCAGCGTCATTCAGCGGGAAGAACTGACGCGTATCTTATTACAACTGGCAGCCGGCACCGAGCCGGGGGGAAAAGCGCTCGATGAACTCGCTCGCCAGACGCTCGAACGGATGCTCGAAGCCAACGGCATCGAAGACCCCGCGGCGGTTCTCGAAAACATTCACCTGCTGGGTTTGAAGTTGGAAGCTCTTCGGCCTGAACTTCCCGCGCCGATGCGCCAGGCGATCGCAGTGATCACCGAGGCTCCCGGTCAGTTTGCCGGCCGCCTCCACGCCTGCTTCGACGAAACGATGGACCGCATCTCGCACCGTTTCGCGCGTCATACCGGATTTGTGACAGCCCTGATTGCCATCGCGATTGCGTCCGGCTTGCAGCTTGATTCCTTCGACCTGTTGCGCCAGGGCGCAGCGGCGCGGCTGGTAATCCCGCAAAGCTGGGTCTGGAATCCCGGAAAGCTGCCCGGCATCGCGCTTTCCTCCATGCTGCTCAGCCTGGGAGCGCCGTTCTGGTACAACGTGCTGAAGGATCTGGTTGCGTTCCGCCCGTCTCTCGCGCGCAAAAAGCAGGAAAGCCGGGAACAGCGGCAATCGGCGAACAGGGTTATTTTTCCTCCGTTGGAAGGCGAGAAGGGCAGCCTTTAGTGCCAGGCCAGTGGATCGGTTGCGCTGCGGAAAACTTTCGCAAAGGCCGCCACGGGCAAGAGCCAAAAGCCATCGTCATTCACATTATTGTCGGGTCGCTCGAAGCGGCGGACCTCACTTTCAAGGATTCGCGGTCGTCGGTTTCGGCGCACTACGGCGTGGGCAAGGACGGACGCATTCATCAGTTTGTGGGTGAGAGCGACACGGCGTTTCACGCGGGTGTCATAGTGCGACCTACGTGGAAATTGATCAATCCGCAGGTGAATCCCAATTACTACACGATCGGGATCGAGCACGAAGGTCAGCCCCAGGACCTCTGGCCCGATGAACAATACGCCACCAGCGCGGCGCTGGTAAAAGAAATCGCGGCCCGGTGGAAAATTCCACTGGACCGCGATCATGTCATCATGCACCGCGAGATCCGCGCGTCGAAAACGTGCCCGGGCTCGGCGGATATTGACCGGCTGCTGCGCGAAGCCGCGGCCTAATCTACTTTTCCTTCTCCTTCTCCTTTGCTTTGGCGTCGGGTTTCGACCGGGCCTCAGGCCTGGCCTCCGGCCTGGCTCGTTCCGGAGCTGCCTGGCGTTGCTGCGGCTGCTGGGCGGCAGGCGGGCGATTCACGGGTTCGTTCTGCGGCCGCGGCGCCGGCTGCGCCTGGCGCTGCGGTGCCTCGCGCTGCGGAGTCGCTTCTCTCTGCGGAGCGGCTTCCCGCTGCGGCGATTGCTGTTGCTGGGCGGGCGGGCGAGCGGCAGGCGTCTGCGGCTGCGGCGGCCGGGCGGTTTCCTGCTGCGCCGGAGGCCGATAGGCAGGTGGCTGCTGCGCCGGAGGCCGGCTGACAGCGGGCTGCTGCTGCGGAGCGGGCCGCGCCACTTCATTGTTCTGCGCGGGGGCGCGATACGCCGGAGCGGGCTGCGCGTTCTGGGCCGGCGGACGATTAGCCTGCTGCGGCACGGCCTGCGGGACGGGCCGGGCGGCGGGCGCAGGCTGGTTGGGCGCAGGACGAGCGGCCTGGACTGGGGCGGGCCGCGCCAGAGCCCGAGTTGCGGGCGGCGGGGCCGTCTTCGTGACAACCTGAGTGTTCACGACACGCTGCGGGGGACGAACTACCGGAGCCGCAGCCACCGGCGCGGGACGAATCGCGATGGCCTGCTGGCGCGTCACCGGCACTTCGCGCGTGGTGACTGTGGCTTGCGCGGCTACATGCGGCGGCACGGCGACCGCTACTCGAGCCACCGGCCGGGCGGCGGCGAAATCGGTGCGAGACACCGCCACTACAGCGCCGGGGACGGTGCGGTTGACGTACGTGATGTTGGTGACATTGGTCACGTTAATGTGGGTGACCTCGACCATGTTTACGCGGTTCACATAAACGTTGCTGACGTGATAGGGCGGGATGTAGGGCTCGCGTGGACCGAGAGGAACCCAGGCCACTCCTCCTCCGCCACCGAACGACACGCTGGCGCTAAACCCGCCACCGCCCACCCAGGCGACGAGCGCGGGAGCATAAACAGGCCGGGCATAAACGGGACCAGGCACCCAGCCCCAGCGACTGCCGATAAACGCCCACCGGCCATAGTGGAAAGGCGCGAAGCCCCAGGGAGCGTCGTCAATCCAGGTCCATCCCCACGGTTCGACCCAGGCCCAATGGCCGTTCCGATAGGGAACCCATCCGGCGGCTACATTGGGATACCAGACCGCGCCGTATTGCGGGATTTCGTTCCAGACTCCGTTGTCATCCAGGTCCTCGTAACCGATCATGTTCGGTGACACGTAGCGCGGCGGCGGGCGGCGCGCATAGCGGTCGTCACGATCGATCCACCAGCGATCAAAGTCATCGGGCGGCCCGGAGGCGTTCACCTCGATGTGGGGCGAATCATAGCCGATAACCATACCTGTCTGCTGAGGATGAATCATGACGGCGTTGTTGGCTGTCACTTCCGCGTCGCCGGAGCGTACGATCACGGTGGTGGTCTGTATGTCCGGGTCCGTAATGATGCGATAAGAACCGGGCCGCAGCAAGGACACGGCCCCGTTGGGTGTATCGACCTCATAGCTCTCGTCATCGTCCAGCTGCCGTACCGTGACGCTGAGCGTGCCGGCGGAGAGCTGCACCTGGGTCATGCGGTCATCGAGATTGAGAAAGGCGATGGCAGTGTCGTGCGAGACGCGGAAGGCGGTGGAACCCACGCGGAGCTCGGCGCGCGAGCCGCGGTCGGACCACAAATGGTCGCCGATGGTTAAGGGATAATTGGGAGCAGCAGGATTCCAGTTGTCCTGGCCGGAAGGCTGAATGGAAACAGAGCCTTCGATATAGTTCAACCGCGCCACTCGGGATGGTGGATCGTCCTGGGCGCATACTACAAACGCCGCGGCGGCGAAAACGCCGGCCAACAGAAAACTACGCATCTTTTCCTCCTGACGGGTTGCCGTCACCCTGTCTAACGCAGTATCCGGCGAACCGGTTTCGTATTGCAACTATTAAGAATCATTAGGAGATGAAGGAAAATTAGCGTGACGACACCGTTGCCCGCCGGCACCAAGACGAGGGGTGGCGAATATTGTCGCGAGATGGCTCGAGCCGCGAGATCAACAAAGAAACGTAAGGGGTGGCCGGAGCAGGGCCCCCTCACCCTTATTCGACCGCCACGTCTAAGCTCCCGATGACGGAGCGGCTCGCTTCCGGGCGCTTTCTGGGCAAAACTCTGTGCCAACGAACGGTTGGCGACTTAGTGCTTGCGGACGTGCGCTATCCCGCAGGCGCGACCCTGCCCCGGCACGCACACGAACGTCCTTACTTCTGCCTGATCCGGCGTGGCGGGTACAACGAAGCGTTCGGGCGGAGAACGCGCTCCTGCACGCCGGGAATGATCGCGTTTCATCCGCCGGGCGAGCCGCACACCCAGGCGTTCGGGGATCGCGCGGTGGCGTCATTTAACGTGGAGATCGGACCCGAGTGGCTTTACCGCATGCGAGAAGCAGGCGGAGCACTCGACCAGCCGGTGGAGTTCCGCGGCGGCGACATGAACCGGCTTGGGCTGCGCCTTTACAAGGAAACGCGGCGCAAGGATAAGGCGTCAACGCTGGCGATCGAAACTCTCACCCTGGAAATTCTATTGGCGATGACAGGGCGGCCGCCGGTCTTGGAAAAGACAAAACCCAAGTGGCTCACGCGCGCGCAAGAAGCCTTGGAAGCACGGTATGAAGAGCCGCTGGCGCTGCGAGCGATGGCGAAAGAGGCGGGCGTTCATCCGGTGTATTTCGCATCGACGTTCCGGCGCTTCTACGGATGCTCGGTGGGCGAATATCTCCGCCGGGTTCGCTTCGAGCGGTTGAGCCGGATGCTCAGAGAGCCTGGCAGGCCGCTGGCGGAGATCGCGCTCGCGGCGGGATTTGCCGATCAGAGCCATTTCACGCGCACGCTGCGCCGCTTCACGGGCATGACTCCGGCCCAGTATCGAACCTTTCTCCGGTTCAAGACTCCGGGATAACCAGCCGCCTAGACTGAGGCGTAACCAACCGCCGAGGTCTGCATGCAAGGACGCCTTACCGCGTGTGCTTTAGCGCTGCTATGCGCCACTCCGAGCCATTCGCGCGCAGAGCAGACGCTCACCGTTCCCCCCGATTCGCAGCGCTGGGATCTGCAAGGCGAAGCGAAGGCCTCGGAATATCAAGGGCGAAAATGCCTCTATCTCGACGGCGGCGCGGCGGTGCTCAAAGATTTCGAGATGCGCGACGGCGTGATCGACGTGGATGTGGCGACGACGGCGGTGCGCGGATTCCTGGGCATCATGTTTCGCATTTCCGCAGGCGGCGAGAACGCGGAAGAGGTGTATCTGCGACCGCACAAATCGGGATTTCCCGACGCGATGCAATACACGCCAGTGTTGAACACGGGGCGCAACTGGCAGATTTACAACGGACCGGGGTTTACGGGCGCGGTGGATATTCCAAGAGGTGTCTGGTTTCACGTGCGGCTGCAGGCAGCCGGCGCACAGGCAAAACTCTACGTCAAAGATATGGACCAGGCTGCGCTGGTGATGAACGACCTGAAGAGCAGTGTGCAGAAGGGGCAAGTGGCGCTGATCGTTTTAGCGGGAACGACTTATTTTTCGAACTTTGAGGTGCGGACGACGCCGGATGCGCCGTGGGAACGGCACTTTCCGCCGATGGCAACGGGCGCGCTGACCAAGTGGAGCCTCTCGCCTTCCTACTACGCGCTGGCACTCGACCTGGAGCGTCCTATGACGGCGGACGAGAGGGACGCCATTCACTGGCAGGACGTGGAGACGGAACCGCCAGGATTCGTGGTGATCAACCGGTATCGCCAAAGTCCACACCTCAGAGTGACGTTTGAAGGCGACTTTTCAAAGAGACTGGAGCCACAGCCGGGAATGCAAGTGGTCTATGCGAAGACCACGATCGACGCGGCGCGCGGCGAGTTGAAGAAGCTCGAGATCGGCTACAGCGATGACGTGAGCGTGTTCCTCAACGGGCGGATACTCTGGCGAGGGCGCAGCGCGCAAGGCTTCCGCGACCCCGGGTTTCTGGGCATCATGAATCCGGAAAACGACACCGTATATCTTCCGCTGAAGAAAGGCAGCAATGAACTGATGCTGGCGGTTAGCGAACTGGGCGGGGGCTGGGGATTCATTTGCCGGCTAGCGGATTACTCGGAGTGACATGAAAGAACGACTCGCGACAGCAGTTGGGATTGCACTCTTGCTGGCGGCCGCTGCGCGAGCGCAGGGCGCGCGAAAGGCGACGAAGCTGGCCGAGGGCGTGTACGCCATCGAGCACGGAGATGCGAACGACGGATTCGCGAGCGGGAATACGACGGTCATCGTCGGCGAGAGGCAAGTGCTGGTGGTCGATTCCGGCTTTCTGCCGTCGGCCGCGCGGGAGGACATCGCGCAGATCCGCGAATGGACGGACAAACCGGTCACCTTTCTTGTAAACACGCATTTTCACAATGACCACAACCTGGGCAATCGCGTTTACATGGATGCGTTTCCGGGTTTGACGATCATCGCGCATGCGGAGACCAAGAAGGAGATGGACCTGTTCGGACCGGGCTCGGCGGCACGGGAAGAACGAGGTAACGCGGCATTCCGGCAGATGTTGGATACGGGGAAAACAAAGGATGGCCGCCCCATCACTGCAGACGAGCGAACGGAGCTGGAAACCGCACTAAAGCATCGAGTGCCGGTGGTGGAGGAGCTAAAGCGGATGAGGTTCCAGAGCGCGACTCTGACTTTCGAACATGAACTCGCGGTGGACCTTGGAAACCGCGATGTGGAAATTCGGTTTCTGGGCCGAGGCAATACGGCCGGCGATGCGGTGGTTTACCTGCCGAAGGAAAGGATCGCGGCGGTGGGGGACCTGGTGGTGCATCCGATCCCGTACATTTACGACGGGTATCCCAGCGAATGGGCTCGGACTCTCGAGAATCTCGGCCGGCTGGGCGCGGAGACCATGATTCCAGGGCATGGTGAAGTGCTGCACGGCACGGCGTATGTCTTTCTCCTTCGCGATTTGCTGAAAAGCGCGGTGGACCAGATGAACCTCAAGCTAAAGCAAACCGGGCCGGCGATGTTCCGGAACCTGGATGAAGTGAAGGGGGCTGTGGATCTGGCTGCATTCCGGCAGCGTTTCGCCGGCACCGATAAAGATCTGGGCGATGCATTTGATGACATGGCCGTCCATCTGGTGAAAGTGGCTTTCGAAGAGGCTTGCTTACGATGAGCTCGAACGGGACAAAGGGCAGGAATCAGTTAACGCGCGCGTCTTGAATGAGGACGACGTCGTGTGCCTCGAAGCCGCGGCGAAAGACGAGCTGCTTACCATCGGGGGACCAATCGAAGTCGAATAGCGTCGCGCCCTGGATCTGAGTCACGGCGTGGGGCGGTCCGCCCGTGATGGGCTGAGCCCAGACATTGTCTCCGCCCTTGCCGTGATTGATGTAGGTGATCGCGCTGCCGTCGGGGCTCCAGCGAATCGCGGATTTGGTCGAAGCCGATGCCGGCATGGGCAGGACTTTCGCGGGCGCTCCGCCGTCGATGGAGATGATGGCAAAGGTGTCGGGTTCGGTCTGGGTGCTTAAGCGACGACCGGCGTAAAGTCCGGCGATCCACTTTCCGTCCGGAGAAATCGCAGGCGAAGTCCACAACTGATTATTCAGCTCGAGGGCCGGACCTCCACTTACAGAGACTCTCCAGAGCGTAGTCCAATGCCCCGAGCCGATCGCGGTGTACACGATCCATTTGCCGTCGGAAGAAAGTTCGGGCACAGTGTCGGGCCAGGCTGTAGCCACCAGGTTCGGGCGACCGCCATCGATGTCAGAAGTCCAAATGGCGGGGCTGCCGCTGCGGTCCGAGATGAAGGCGAGCGTTCTGCCGGAGCCGCAGACGGACGGCTGAACGCTGTTTCCCGCCATGACCAACTGCTCCTGGTGGGTGCCATCTTCCCGCATGACCCAGATGCTGGCGCGACCGTTCAAGTACTGTTCGTAGAGAATGCGCCCGTCGGGAGTCCAACGGGGCGGCGAGCCGCCATTGGTTCGGGAGATGACGGGTTCGGGCCGCTCGGCGGATTCGGTGCGCATGCGCCAGATGCCCGATATAGTGCTGCCTTCAACCGTGACCATCTGCCGTCCGTCCTTGGAGACGCTCACGCCGATTTGAGAATTGAGGCCATCGGTCACTTTTCGGCCAGCTCCGCCAGGGTAGGCGACGCTCCACACATGAAAAAGATTCGAGTCCCGCTCGCGCGCGGTCATTACCAGCGCCGCTCCATCGCCCATCCAGGCAAGCTGGCGAATGTAAGCCCAAGTCTGACTGGAGATGGGAAACTCCGAGGCACCGGCGAGGCGCACGCCGATGATGCGCCCATCGCTTCCCCGGGCGCTGATGGTGGAGGAATCAACGGAAGTGCACGCGATCAGCTTTCCGTCAGGGGACCAGGCCGGATAATCCAGCACCTCGGGGAGCTTGCGGGAAATCAGGCGGGTTTCGCGGCCGCTATCGGTTTCCGCAACCAGAAGGGTGCTCTCTGTTTTTGACTCGCGGATGAACGCGTATTTGGATCCGTCCGGCGAAAGCGCGACGGAAGACGCAAGGTCCTCCTTGAGCTTCTGCGAGGAGCCGCCCATGAACGGAACGCGATAAAGGACCGGCGGCGCGGTCTCGCCCGTATGCGTGACGTAATAAAGGGTCTCGCTATCGGGAGAGAAGGCGATGCCGAGGTAGTGCACCGGCGCCGGGGGAACGACTTCGATGTCATGAACGCTGGTGGCGAGCCGCACCCGCATGGATTCCTGCCCAGAGATAGAGACAGTGTGGGCGATGAACCGGCCGTCAGGAGAGATCGCCGCCTTAATGGATTGGCCTTCGCTAGTCAGCCGGGTGGTCCTGATCAGGGCAAATGGCGCTCGAGAACGCCGCAGACTCCAGGCTGCCCACAAGGCCACGGCGATCAGTAAGACGGCCGCGCCAGCCCAAACGAGGGTGCGGATGGAGGTGGAAGAAGCATGCGGAGAGGCTGGCACGGCAGGTGGAACCACGGGCGCCGGGGCGGGTGCGGGACGAGGAGCCGGCAGCGCGACGGGTGCGATAAATCGGTAACCGACGCGGGGAACGGTTTCGATATAACGGGGGCGGTCGGCCGAATCGCTCAAAGCCTCGCGCAGCTTTTTCACCGCGCTGTTCAGGCTGTGTTCAAAATCGACAAAGGTATCGCCGGGCCACAAGCTGTTGCGGAGCTGTTCGCGGGTCACGATCTCGCCGGGCTGGTCGAGAAGGATGGTCAGGATTTTGAACGGCTGCCCGGGTAACCGCAGGCGAAGCCCGTGTTTATGGAGCTCACCGGAGCGCAAATTGACTTCGAAGACGCCAAACCGGACCACCGGGCTTTGCAGCTGCTCGGCCATATCGAAATCGTGATCAAATCCGGCTTATCGTAACACAAAACCCGGGAAAGGCCGGTTATCGTGTGACGTATCGCCATTATTTACAGGTGTTTACACGGTTATCAAGAAACCTGCCCAAGACTATTTCGGCCCGTGAAGCGTTCCACCGATACTTGCCACCATTCCGGTGTTGACAGGCCTCGGCCGGAAAAAGAAGGAGGGTAGGGCACATGACGCGAAGGGTGATGGCACTGTGGATATTGGGAGCGGTGATGGCCACGATTACCGGGGCACAGGTGCTTCCAAATTCGTTTCCGATTCCCGATGGTAGCGGCTTCATCGAGACGTACAACGTGAATAACCGGGCCATTGATTTGACGGGCGCCTTTTTTCAATCCTTGGGGACGAACGGGCGATCTTGTTCATCGTGCCACCGTCCGGCGGAAGGCTGGTCAGTTTCCGCGGCTGAAGTTCAGTTGCGGTTTCTGCTCACGGGCGGGACAGACCCCATCTTCCGGACGAATGACGGCTCGAATTGCGATCACAACATCGACACGTCGACAATCCAGGGGCGGAGAGCGGCTTACAGCCTGCTGGTAAATCGGGGGTTGATTCGCATTGCTCTGGCCGTGCCGGCGAATGCGCAGTTCACGGTGGCCGGGGTGGAAAATCCCTACGGGTGCAGCGATACGGCGACCCTTTCGATGTACCGAAGGCCTCTGCCTTCCACTAACCTGCGGTTCCTGAGCACACTCATGTTCGACGGCCGGGAGTCGTCGCCCGCCACCGGAACACAGAAGATTACCTACGCGACGAACCCGGGGGATCTTATGACGGACCTGGCGCACCAGGCCGTCGACGCAACCACAGGCCACGCTCAGGCCATCGCTCCGCCAACAGACGCGCAAGTGCAGGATATCGTTAATTTTGAGACCAGCCTTCGGACCGCCCAAGCCATCGATTTTGCGGCTGGTTTTCTGAACGATGCGGGAGCGAGCGGCGGACCACAGGCGGTGGCCACGCAAGCATTTTTTGTCGGTATCAACGACTCATTCCCGCAGAGCTTCGGATTCAATCCGTTCGGCACGCACTTCGATGCGGCGATCTTTCACCTATACGATGCCTGGACCAGCTCGCGTTCGCCGGCACGGGCGAGCATAGCGCGCGGACAAGCAGTATTCAACACGAAAGGCATCAATATCACCGGCGTGGCGGGCATCAACGATGTACTGGGGCTCGCGACTTTGACGGGAAGTTGCGGAACCTGCCACGACACACCGAATGTAGGCAACCATTCTGTTTCAGCGCCGTTGAACATCGGCACCGGGGACCTGACGAGCCCGCTCGACCTAAGCTACCTGCCGGTGATCACGCTGCGAAACAACACGACGGGGGATACGGTGCAAACCACCGATCCGGGCCGTGCCATGATCACCGGCGCGTGGGCAGATATTGGCAAGGTCAAGGGGCCGGTTCTGCGCGGCCTGGCAGCGCGGGCGCCGTACTTTCATAACGGCTCGGCCCGCAGTTTGCGCGACGTGATCACGTTTTACGACAAGCGCTTCAACGTTGGGTTTACCGACCAGGAGAAGGCTGACTTGCTCGCGTTCCTTAACACCCTCTGAGACGCGGAGGTCTCAGAACAAGCGGCCCATGAGGTCCACGAAAAGTTCGGGACCTACTGGGCCGCTGTGCTTGGTGCGCCAGTCGAAGAACCGCCATTCGGCGTTGTCGGGATCCACGCAGAAGTATAAAGCCAGGGTTCGCACTTCGAAGTGCTGGAGCATGCGCTGGTTATAAGTGCGGACTTCGCCCTCCAGAACGTACGGCGTAAGGAACTTCTCCGTGGAAATGAGCTGCTTGGGAGCCTGAAAAGTGATCTGCATTTCGCGGCCCTCGGCTCCCACGCGGATGAGATTCGGCGCGATTTCCTGAAACATGTCGGGCGTGAAGGCCGGTGGCGAAAGGTCGAGTGTGGCCTGGGTGAGCTTGCCGTTCACGGAGGAAACGAAATCGGCACAAAAGCGGTAGAGTTCAACGGCTCCCCGGCGGCGGAGCTCAGACACGCAATCGGCGTCTACCACGCAATGCTCGGCTTTCTTCACCGCGTCAATCTGGCGAGCCAGCCTGGCTATCAGTTCATCTTGCAGCATTTGGAAGCAGTGGGCCCATTGTAAAGCGGAGCCGGGGCGGATGGCCAGTTCCGGAAAAAGAGATGTACTTATCGTAAAATGGCGGTAGGCGGGTCTCAACCATGATTTGGCGAATTTACGTGGCCACAGCCGCGATGGTCCTCGCGGCGGCCGAAACGAACGTGCAAGCGGCGGAGCAGTTACAGGCGAACGGCTGGACGCTTACCGCCGAACCCGAACAAGGACGTTTGACGATCGCGCGCGAGGGTTTGGGCATAGTGCTTCGAAATGCGCGGATCGGCCTGGGCGAGGCGCACATGTTCGCCAGCTGGACCGCGCGGAAGAGCGGGGCCGGCAGGCTCGAGATTAAGACCAATCAGCCGCGAACGGGATGGATGGTGGAGCTGGCGCCGAATGCTCTGATAATCTCGAGCACGTCGGGCGACGGCGTGGTGACCGCCGAAGTGCCGGCTACACCGGAGCGTACCGTGGCTCGCACCATGGACCCGGAGGGTGTGCCCGTGGACTGGATCGGGACACAGGAAGTTCAGGGGGGCTACGGCGGGGAGGTAACCCACAATCGCTCCTTCCTGCCGCGGGAGAACCCGGACGTTCTCTACTTCGCACTAGGTGCGGTATCTGCGTCGACATTTCACAGCCTTTTCGATCGGAAGACGGATACGGCGATCGAATTCGGCGGCGGCTCGGATTTGAAGCGGTCAGATCACGATGCGAGCGTGTTGGACTTGAAGCTTCGCATTCCGGGCAACGCGATCCTTCGGGTGATTCCGGATTATTTCACGAAGACCTTGGGCGTGCCTTACTACACGCCATTCGACGATCGCGTGTTCAGCCACGCGCCCATGGTCTGGTCGAGTTGGACCAGCTATTACGAGGCGGTGCGGGAACAGGATATTGTCAAGAACGCCGACTGGCTGGCGGCAAATCTGAAGCCGTATGGATTCCAATTCGTACAACTCGATGACGGCTACGACCGCGACGCCAAGGGCCAGCATGACTGGATCGAGAACTGGGACCGGCAGAAGTTTCCGCATGGACCCGAGTGGTTGACCGCCTACATCAAATCGAAAGGCCTGCGTGCGGGCATCTGGCTGGTGCCGAATGCGTACGCCGGAGCAGTCACGCAGCATCCCGAGTGGTATCTCCGCTACAAGAAAGACGGCAGCATCGTGAAGGATTACAACACGCCGGCTCTTGATTCGACCAATCCCCAGGCGCTCGAGCAGGTGAAAAAGATCATGACAACCCTCGACGAATGGGGGTTCGATTACTACAAGTTCGATGGCGAACACGCGCTCCCGCGCTACGTTCCGGGAGTGGATCGCGGCAAGCTCCATGACGCGAACGTCGACTTGCTGGAAAACTATCGCGCACGACTGAAGATGATTCGCGAAACTATCGGGCCCAACCGGTTCATCGAGGGCTGCCCGGCAGGGACGCCGCTGAACGGGATCGGATTCTTCAATTCCTATTTCACGGGCCACGATCTCTATAACAACTGGCAGGGGATGTACCCGCTGTTCAGCTCCATCAGCGCAAACGGGTTCCTGAATCATGTGCTTGTGTACGTGATGCCGGGCGAAGGGATCGAACTGGGACTGCCGATGACCGTAGAGGAAGCGAAGACAAGGCGCCCGCCGATCGTGGTCGAGACAGCCCGCACACGCGAGGAACCGATGATCGGGTTCGGGCTGAATGATGCCGAGGCGCGCACCGTGGTCAGCTATGTGTCGCTTACTGGTGTGGCGTATCCCTTGGCCAGCGTGATGCCCGAACTTCCGCCGGAGCGCGTACAGTTGCTGAAACAGACCATGCCGACGATGCCGATCTTACCGGTGGATCTGTTCAGCCGCGGCACGGACATGCAATGGAATACGTTCAAGCACACGCAGGCGGATTACTACATTCACAACTATCCGGAGATTCTCGATCTGAAAGTGAACGCGGCGTCCGGCGTATACGACGTGGTGGCCCTGACGAACTGGCGGAGCGCGCCGGCAACACGGACCGTGGCCTTCGGCGAAAAACTGGGACTGGAGCCGGGGCACGAGTATCTCGCCTTCGATTTCTGGAACCGGGAATTCCTAGGGGCATTCAAAGATCACTTGCAAGTCGACGTCGCGCCGCATGACACGCGAGTGCTGCTGATCCGTCCCGTGGTCGATCATCCGCAGTTGCTCGGCAATTCGCGCCACATCTCGGGGGCGTATTCGATCACAAAATTGAGTTGGGACGGCTCTGCCGCCCAATTGCGGGGAACGTCCGAAACGGTGAAGGGGGAGCCCTACACGCTGTTCGTGCACGTTCCGCGGGGCTACAAACCGCTGGGAGTGCGAATGTCGGCGGGGACGGCACGGATCAGCCTCAAAACGGACGTCGCCGTCGTGGATTTCCCGGGCGGTGGAGATCCGGTCGATTGGACGGTCGAGTTTACGCGCTAGGGGAAGACACCGGATTACGGCGTTGTACCATGAGGCGTGGATCTCCCGGTCAACCCGCCGATTCTTCCCATGCTGGCCAAGCGCGTGGAAGAACTCCCGGGCGGAGATACCTGGATCTTTGAACCCAAATGGGACGGTTTTCGCGCGCTTGTGTTTCGGGATGGAAGTGAGATCCAGATGCAAAGCCGCGACGAGAAGCCGCTGAACCGGTATTTTCCGGATCTCGTGGAGCCGTTGCTGGCGGAGTTGCCGGGGCGATGCGTCCTGGACGGGGAAATCGTCATCGTGCGCGAGAGCGGTCTCGATTTCGATTCCCTGCAGCTTCGCCTGCACCCGGCCGCGTCGCGGGTCAAAATGCTGGCACAGCAGACCCCAGCATCGATTGTGTTCTTCGATCTGCTGTGCAAAGGCGAGCGGGATCTGCGAGGCGAGCCGTTTGAAAAACGCCGGGAGGCCTTGGAGGCAGTCCTGGGCCCGGCCAAACCGCCTGTCCATTTGACGCCGGCGACTCGCGATCCCACAGTTGCGGCGGACTGGTTCCGGCGCTTCGAAGGCGCAGGGCTGGATGGCGTCATCGCGAAACCGGCCGCGGGCGTCTACGAATCAAACAAGCGCACCATGCTGAAGGTCAAGCACGAACGCGATTGCGACTGCGTGGTGGCGGGGTTCCGCTGGTACCGGAAAGGGGAGCGTCCGTCGGTAGGATCGCTGCTGCTCGGGCTGTTTGATGACGCCGGCGCGATGCAGCACGTGGGTGTATGCGCGAGCTTCACGGAGGCAATGCGGTTCGAGCTGGTGGAATTTCTGGCGCCGTACCGCAAGGGAGCACTGGAAAATCATCCCTGGAAGGAATGGGCGGCGATTCCCGGGGAAGCGATGCAGCGCATGCCGGGAGGGCAAAGCCGCTGGAGTCAAGGCAAAGACCTTTCGTGGGAGCCGGTCCGGCCGGAACTGGTGGTGGAAGTGGCTTACGAGCACATGCAGGGCGATCGCTTCCGGCACATGGCGCACTTCCGCCGATGGCGCACGGACAAGCCTCCGCGGGATTGCACCTATGCGCAGCTTGAAGTGGTACCGCCGCACGAACTGGCGCAGATCTTCGCCGCTGGAAAATAAAGGCCGGCTCAGCTCCTACGATTGTTTTTTGTGCCACTCACGCCATTCGCGCGTGGGATCGTCGTCGGGATCGGGGGTTTCCTGCGGGGGGCGTTGCGCTTCGGGGACATGGCGGAGATTGACGCGAATGCGCGTCCAGGTGGAGGAGCGGCCGCGCATGGAATCGACCAGCACGTCATCGACTGCGAGGTGCGCGGCGGCCTCCGCGTGCTTCAGCTTCCATCGTTCGAGGCCGGCGAGCGCAGCATTTTTGTCCGGTGAGTTGGCGACGGTGACGAGCGGCATCTTAACGCGCCCCTTGTTAGGCGGTTTGCCGGCCGATTTGGCACGCGAAGGCGCGACGCGCGTAGCTTCGCCTTCCATACGCCGGAAATGTGGCGGCCAGGGAGCGTCGGCGAGGCCGGATGCCTGGTCGTTATCGGCCAATTCCAGGAGCTTCTCAAGCGAACCAGCGTGGGCATTCATTTCGGCGTGGGGATTGCCGATTGTTTCAAAGCGCGCAGGCATGGTGAAGATGGTGAAGTCGGCGGGTTCACACTCGGGAACTTCGCGCCAGTCGAGGGGAGCGGAGACGCGCGCGTCCGCAAGCGGTCGTACGGAATACGCCGAACAGGTGGTTCGGTCCTTGGCGTTCTGGTTGTAATCGAGGAACACCCCGTGACGTTCTTCTTTCCACCATTTAGAACTGGCAAGAGCAGGAATGCGGCGCTCCACAGCACGGGAGAGCGCGACAGCCGCACGGCGCACTTCGGAGAAGGTCCAGCGAGGATGAATGCGCACGTTGACATGCATACCGCGCGAGCCGCTGGTTTTGGGCCAACCGCGCAAGCCAAGCTCTTCGAGCAGGCCTTTCACCTCAACCGCGACGGTGCGAACGTCGGACCACGGCACGCCCGGCCCGGGATCGAGATCGACGCGCAACTCATCGGGGTGGTCGAGATCGGCCGTTCGCACGGGATGCGGATGCAGCTCGATGCAGCCCAGATTAACGATCCAGGCAAGCCCCGCGGCATCGTCCACGACGACTTCTTCCGCCGTGCGGCCTGAGGGAAACGAAAGCGTCACGGTACGCAGCCAATCGGGGCGATCGGCGGGAGCGCGCTTCTGATAGAAAGCCTCGGCCTCGGCGCCGTTCACAAAACGCTTTAAAACGATGGGACGGTCTACGATTCCGGCGAGCGCGCCGGGCGAGACGGACAGGTAGTAGCGCACGAGATCCAGCTTCGTGACTTTGGCGTCCTTCGAAAAATAAAGCTTGCCGGGATGCGTGATGCGGACCTGGCGGCCATCGATCGACAGCAGCTCGGCGGGCTCTTCCTTCTTCACAAGATCAGGCTACACGATTCAGAGGCGGACCTTAGTGCGCGAGCGCACATAGTGAAACCGGATCAGGTAGATGTTCTCGCCCTTGCCATGCTTGGCCGCCTTCACCAGATCGACCACACCCAAAAAGCCGGATGCGCGAGCGAGCGCGGGAGTAATATCGGGAAGGCCGACGGGACGAATGGAATCCATGGATTATTCGTAGCGCAGGGCGACTACGGGGTCGAGACGTGCCGCGCGGGTGGCAGGCCAAATGCCGAAAAACAGGCCGACACCGACCGAGACACCGGTGCCGAGAATCGCGGCCCATAGCGGGACGGCCGTCGGAAGGCTCGGGAAAATGAGCCGTGCGATAAGCGAAACCAGCCAGCCGAAGAACATACCCAGCATGCCGCCGAGCACGGTGAGCACCACGGCCTCGGTGAGAAATTGGATGATGATATCGCTACGGCGGGCGCCAATGGCCTTGCGGATGCCGATTTCGCGCGTGCGCTCCGTCACCGATACAAGCATGATGTTCATGACGCCGATACCGCCGACAAGAAGTCCGATGGAGCTGAGCACCACGATGACGAGCGCCACCATCCCGGTGACTTTATGGAAATCCTCGATCAGCTGTTCGGACGTGGAGATGGAGAAGTTGTCGGGCTGGTTGTTGGGCACGCGGCGTTCGACGCGCATTACGGTGCGGACTTCGTCTTCCGCCTCCGCCATCATGCCCGGGCGCGCAATCACAATCAGCATGTTCTCTTTCGCGGAAGGAAACAGCTTGCGCATGGTGAAGTAGGGGAACAAAATGCGGAGGTCCTGGCTGCCGGGAAAAGCGAACGCGGGCCGCTCCATGGATCCAACCACCTGGAACTGATGCCCGTTCACCTCGATCCATTTGCCGACGGGATCGAGACCGCCGAAGAAGCCCTTCTGGATGTCTTCGCCGATCACGACAACGGGCAAATGATGGCGGCTTTCGGTATCGGTGAAGAAACGGCCGAATAACATGACGGTTCCGCCGGCTGCGTAGGCTTCCTCGGTGCCGCCGATATCGATATTGAAAATATCGTTGCCCTTGTAGTGTGCGCGGTTGATCACGCCCCAATCGGGGAACAGGTATGGACTCACGTGCGCGACCGCAGGGCAGCGTTCCGCAATCGCGACGGCATTATCGTATGTGAGCGGCTTGCGGCGTAATTCCTCAGGAGTGAGATCGCCACCGCGCACGCCGATTTTGAATTTGAAAACGATGAGTGTCGTGGGACCGAAACTGCGGAATATGTTACTGATCGCTCCGTCCAGACCGGCGAGGATGGACCCGACGCCGATGACTGCGCCCGTGCCGATGATCACGCCGAGCACGGTGAGGAATGCGCGCAGTTTATGATCACGAATCGTACCCAGCGCCATGCCGACGCCCGAGAAAAGAGAGGAGCGGGTCATTTTTCCACCCGCAGAGCCACGATGGGATCGAGGCGTGAAGCTCGCGTGGCGGGATAGATGCCGAAGAACAAACCAACTCCCGCGGAAAGCGCCACGCTGATCAAGACGGCCGAAACCGGAACCGCCATGGGGACCGGCGTAAGCGAGCGCACCACGATCGCCACCGACCACGCCAGGCAAACGCCGATGAGCCCGCCGCTCCCCGCCAGCATGGAGGATTCCACCAGAAACTGGCGCAGAATGTCGATGCGGCGCGCGCCCACCGACTTGCGGATTCCGATCTCGTGCGTGCGTTCGGTAACCACCGCCAGCATGATGTTCATCACAACCACGCCGCCCACCACCATGAACACGGAGACCACCGCAACAGCGGTAGCGGCAATGGAGCCGGTAATACTGTCCCATGCCGAGACCAGCGAATCGGAGGATACGATAGCGAACGTTTCTTCCTGGCCCGGGCGGAGATGGCGGAACGAGCGGAGCAACATGCGCGCCTGATCCTGCGCCCGGAAAACAAACGTAGGCCCGAGCGCCCGCGCGCGATATGAGATCCCCTGCCGGGCGCCGTAGATCTTGAAGTACGTCTCGATGGGAATCATCACGAAGTTATCCTGCGAATCCCCGAACACGCTGCCTTTGGCTTTCGCCACGCCCACGACGTCAAAGGGCCTGCCCTGGACGAACACCGTCTTACCCAAAGGGCTGACATTAGGGAAGAACCGCTGTTTGATATCACTGCCGATAAATGCTACCGGCTGGCGGCGCTGATCTTCCGTCTCCGTGAAAAAGCGGCCTTCGGTGATTTCGATATTGCCGAGCGATGCTTCATTCGCGCTCACTCCGTTCAACTGGACGCCATCCACCTGCTGCGCGCCGACGTGTACCTTCACCTGGCGATCCACCTCCATGCCGATCTCGCCAATCGTGGTGGCATGGCTTTTGAGGAACTCGAATTCTTCGCGGCTGAGTTCCGGGTTGCGTTTTTGCATTTCCAGAAACTTTTTGGGATCCCAATCGCCGATCATGGCCATGCGCAGAACCCGGAAGCCGTCGGCGCCCATGTCGGAAACGTTCTGCGCGATGTAGCGATTCATGCCATTGATTACCGACATGACCGCGATCAACGTCGCCGTGGCCAGAATAATTCCCAAAAGAGTCAGAAAGCTGCGTAGCTTATTGGACCCGAGCGACCGCGCCGCGCCGCGAACTGCTTCCCAAAAAGAGGCCGTGGATTGCATCTAACAGTACAAGGACGCACAAGGCCCCCGGGTTGTTCCGTTCGGGCCTTAACTATTTCAGCTCAAGCATTTCAGACGGAACCGAACGTGTCAAACTTGGGGCCATGGCAGAGCAAACCTTCGTCCGGCGATCGCGGATTGCTGCTCCCGTCGAACGCGTATTCCGCTGGCATGAGGTGCCGGAAGCCTTTGATAAGCTCACGCCGCCAGGGGAGCCGGTGCGTGTGGCAGCGGCCACGGGCGGCATACGCGACGGCGCGCGGCGCGAAATCGTCATAGGTTACCCGCCGGCAGCCCTCCGATGGGTCGCCGTGCACGATGGCTACCTGCCAGGACGCCAGTTTCGCGACACACAGGTGAAGGGCCCTTTCCGACGCTGGGTGCATACGCACTTATTCGAGGCCGACGGTCCGCACGCCTGCTATTTGGAGGACCGTGTGGAATACGAACTCCCGTTCGGCCGCGTTGGCCAGTGGCTGCTGGGTCGCATGGTGGAGCGCAAGCTGGACCGGCTGTTTAGGTACAGGCACCGGGTGACGCGCGAAACAAACGAGGAGGAAAAAAGCGCAACTACCGGTGACGGCAAGTAATCGAAGAGAATTGGAAGAGAAGGATATGGATCGAGGTACGCCCGAACTCCATAAGGCTCCGGACACTCCCATCGGCGGCACCGTGGGGGGCATGTCGGCCTTCGGCGTCCCTATCCGGTTTCATTTTACGTTTCTTCTGCTGCTGGTTTTCCTCATCTTTGTAGGGGTAGGAGGAAAACAATCAGGCCTGACCACGGCCGTGTACGTGATTGCGCTATTCGGATCGGTACTGCTGCACGAAATCTCTCACGCGATCGTGGCGCGCCTTTATGGCGTTCGTACGCGGGAAATCGTGATGTTTCCGATAGGCGGCGTCTCACGGCTGGATACCCAGCCCAAGGCGCGGCAGGAGCCTCTAATCGCCCTGGCAGGGCCGGCGTTCAACCTGATCTTCGGTCTCATCCTCCTCGCGACACAGCACGATTTCCTGCCGCTTGAGAAGCTGGCCGTTCCCACCGACGCCAACCTGGTTGAGCGAATTGCCCTCGGGAATCTGTTGCTTGGCCTGTTCAACCTGCTGCCGGCATATCCCATGGATGGCGGCCGGATTTTACGGGCGCTCATCGCGCTGCGAAAGCCCGAAGATGAGGCCACGCAGATCGCCGCCGCCGCAGGTAGATTCCTGGCGATCGCCATGGGCCTCTTTGGTCTGCTCTCGCAGAACTTCGTCTTGATCTTCGTGGCCCTGTTCGTCTACCTGGGCGCCTCCCAGGAGGGCGCCGCGGCCCGCGGCCGGTCGCTGACCAGCGGTTTCCCGGTCCGTGCGGCCATGATTACGGATTTCCATACGCTCTCGCACTCCAACACCATTCGCGAGGCCGGCGACCTGCTGCTCTCCACGTCCCAGCAGGATTTCCCAGTGATGCACGGGAACGAAGTGATCGGGCTATTGACGCGCTCGGCACTTTTGCGCGCGACACTGAGCTCGGGCCCTGACTCCTATGTCGCCGCAGCCATGGATCGAGACTTTCTCCGCTTACCGCCGGACATGAGCCTGAGCGAGGCCATGCCGCAGCTTTCGGCGGCGCGGTCGTGCGCGCTGGTGATGGATGGCGATCAACTGCTTGGACTGCTCACTGCCGAGCATCTCTACGAGTTTACGCTCCTGCGCCAGTTCAGCCTGGCGCAGGCCAGGACGAGCCACCAACAGTGAGCGACGGACCGCATCGCGTGGTGATCATCGGCGGTGGATTCGGCGGCCTATACGCCGCTAAATCGCTGCGCCGTGCGCCGGTGTACGTGACCCTGGTCGATCGCCGGAACTTCCACCTGTTTCAGCCGCTTTTGTATCAAGTAGCCACCGGCGGCCTTTCACCAGGCGAGATCGCCCAGCCCTTACGTCATGTTCTGCGCAGAAGCCGCAATACGAGCGTGCTGATGGGTGAGGTGGTTGACATCGACGTGCCCAACCGGCAGGCCGTCCTGCGCGACGGCACGGTCGACTACGACACCCTGATCGTGGCCACCGGATCGAGCCACCACTACTTCGGGCACAACGAATGGGAACGGTACGCTCCGGCCCTCAAGACCATTGAAGACGCCACCGAAATCCGCAGCCGCATTCTGCTGGCGTTCGAAAAAGCCGAGCGCGAACCCGATCCGGAATCGCGCCAAGCCTGGCTCACCTTCGTGGTGGTCGGCGCAGGGCCAACCGGAGTGGAACTCGCCGGAGCTTTGGGAGAGATCGCCAACGATACGCTGCGCGACGATTTCCGCCATATTGACCCCAGTGAGGCGCGAATCATTCTGGTCGAGGCCGGCGATCGCGTTCTTCCCGTATACCCGCCGGATCTTTCCGCCGATGCCGAGAAATCTCTGATTCACCTCACCGTGCGAACGATGACACATACCGCCGTGACCGGCGTGGACGAAAGCGGTGTCACGGTCAATGACCGGGGTGAAATCAAGAAAATCGCCGCGCGTACGGTATTGTGGGCGGCGGGCGTGGCGGCTTCACCCCTGGGGCGAATTCTGGCCGAGCGCGCCGGCGCCAAGCTCGACCGGGCGGGGCGGGTCATGGTCGAGCCCGACTTAGCGGTCCCCGGGCATCCCGAAATTCTGGTTATCGGCGACCTCGCCAACTTCAGCCACCAGACCGGCAAGCCCCTTCCCGGCGTGGCGCCGGTGGCCATTCAGCAGGGCGGCTATGCGGGCCGGTTGATCAGGCGCCGCCTGGCCGGTCAGCCGATTCAGCCCTTTCATTACTGGGACAAAGGGAACCTGGCGACCATCGGGCGTGCCGCGGCAGTTGCCGACTTTGGTCGCGTCCACATTGCCGGCCCGATCGCGTGGCTGGTTTGGCTCTTCGTTCACCTGATGTACCTGGTGGGCTTCGATAACCGGCTGGTGGTCTTCTTTAAGTGGGCCTACAGCTATCTGACGTTCAACCGCGGAGCGCGGCTGATTACCGGGCAGGACGAGCCACCTACAGCAAAGTGACGGCGGCGATGTCTCGAGCCTGCGGCTCGATCCCGGACTGAGCCGGGTGTAGACTATCGGTCGGCAGGGAGGATCGTATGGATAAAGCACGTCATCCTCACGTGATCCGGACCTGGACGGTAGAACGAACCAAAGCCCTCTACCACCAATCGCAGCCCGCTCGGATTCAGCCCTTACGGCGCCGCGAGATTCTCCGCGGCATAAAAGATCCGCCGTCACCGCCTGCGTCCAACAGCGACCGGTGAAAAAAGGAGGTCCACATGATTACCGCTGCGCAATTGCGGGCCGGCATGTCGATCCGCTTCGAACATCAGGATTACCGGGTCATGGCCGCGGAGTATCATCCCGGACAGGGCAAGATGGGCGGAGTGTCGCACGTGCGCCTCCGCAACCTTCGCACGGGCACCTTCTGGGAACACAGTCTCCGGGCCGAACTGAAGCTCGAAACTTTGGCGGTCGAAAAAAAGGAGATGGAATTCTTGTACGCGGATGGGGATCAGTGCGTCTTTATGAACCCGCAAACCTACGAACAAATTGAGATTCCGAGGCATCTCGCGGGCCCGCCGGCCTCGCTTCTCGAACCCGGCATGAGCCTGGGCGTGGAGTTCGTGGAAGAAAGGCCCGTCAACGTCGTGTTTCCGCCTGTTCTCGAGGTGAAAATCGGCGACACGGCTCCGGCCATGCACCAGCAGGCCGATATCGCCTACAAACCCGCGCGGCTCGGGAACGGCGTGGAAGTCATGGTACCTCAGTTCGTCAAGGCAGGTGACGTCATCCGCATCGACCTTGAAACGATGCGCTACGTGGACCGAGCCAAAACCAGGACCGCGTGAACCGGCTAAGTGCGCGGGCGGTACCCTGGCCGGGCGTGGATGCGGTACTTCTTCCCGATGTCGGAAGCAATTTCGACGGAGATTTTGCGAAATCCTTCGTTGGGATTGGGAGCCGGGTAATACGTCACGGTGTAGCTGTTCCCTAAATCCTCGCGGATGGATTCGAAAGCCTCTACCTGTTTCTGCCAGGTTTTCGCCCAGTAAGCCTTGCCGCCGGTGCGGGTGGTGATGCGCCGGAAAACACCGCTCGATATGGGATCTTTGTTGACCTCGTTGGTCGAGATCACATAAATAGGAATGCCTTCGTCTTCCGCCACGGCTCGCACGTCATCGGGTGCCACCATGCTGGCGTTGTCGGGCCCGTTCGAAAAAACGATCACTACCTTCCGGCCCGGAACCTTCGCCGCGTCGCGTAGGGTCAGCAGCAGAGCGTTGTACAGCGCCGTGTCGTCTCCGGCCACAGCTTTGCGCAACCCAAATATGGCATCGCTGCGATCGCGCGTCAGATCCGCGGCTCGCGACAGATTCCGGCTGAACGAATACACGGCCACCGAATCCGCGCGATCCAGGCCGCGCACGAAATCGGCAATCGCATCTTCAGCGTAAACGAAACCACGGTACATGAAATTGCTGGTATCGAAAAGAACGAACACGTTGGTGCCGACGAAGGCGTCAGACCGGGGATCGATCCCCGGCTTCGGCGCCGGGTTGCCATCGGCCAGAAGCGGCCGTACGCTGCCATCGTCGTTCACCTGCACTGCCGGATTGTTGCCCTCCGCGAACGTGGAGATCTTCTCGACAATTCCGTCTTCCAGAATCTTGAAATCACCCGGTTTCAGATTGGTTACGTAGTGGCCTTTGCTGTCGGTAACCGTGAAGCTCAAAACAACAAGGTCGACGTGCGCGCGGAATACCGGGTTTTTGGCTTCTTGTGCGCCGAGCCACACCGCCCCGGCCATCAATATTGCCGCGCTCGATAGGATGACTGACTTCACCGGAATCGTCACGAGGTTCTCCTGGGGTTCACTGAAGGGCTGCTTTCGGCTCGCCGCCTTGAAGCTTGGCCTTTGCCCGCACATCATCTCCCACCGTGCGCAGCGAACGCAAAAGCGCCGGCCAGTCTTCCAGGTGCGAAGCAAAGATCTGCTCCACCACTTTCCGTGTCCATTCGGGTATAAGGACGTTTAGCTGGGTCGGGGGCGCATGTAGCTCATCCGCTAAGCCGGCCCAGTAAAGCGTGTTCGATTCCCAACTCTCCGCCATGATGCGGCTGGAATACCCCATGAGCGTCGGGAAGGTCCGCAACTGCAGCAGTTCCGGACGGTAGGAATTGGTCAGCGTGGGCTTAGGCGTGCCGAACGCCCGTGACACCGCTTGCTCCCCCACTTCGGAGGAGTGCGCGGCGCGCAACTCGCGGATCTCCGCGGCCAAAGGGCCGCCCGACCGCTTGTCCGCCTGCTGCGGCTCAATGCGCGACGAGATAAAGAAAAGCTCGGAAGGCGTTACCTTCTCGAGGGCGCCCGTAACGTCGCCCGCTTCCAGCAAGCGCTCCACCTGCTTCGTGCGTCCCGGGCTCGCCTGCTTCGCCAGTCCCTCGACAAACTCCTTCCGGACGTCGGCATCGATCGCCGCTTCCGCCATCACCGCGCGCGCATGCCGAAGGTGCAGCCCCACCCAGTGCATCTGCACCGGCGTGACGCTCCACCACCGCGGGATCTTCGCGCTGAGAATCATTTGTGGAACGAGGTCGCCCCAGATCAGTGCCTGCGTCTGCGCGGGGATGAGGAAGTTCTGCTCGGCTTCCGCCAGCGCGTAGGGCAGTCCGGAGAGTGAACCCACCAGCCGCCCGCCGCCGTTCGACGGCCAGCCCGTGCCGAACAGTTCCGTGCCCTTCCATGTATGGAACGCGCCCTGCACGCCGATGAAATCGTGTCCGCGCACGAACAAAGGGTTGGTGTAGAGAACCTGCGCGCCGGGTGGCGCGTAGTGAGCATAACAATAGGAAACCAGCGTGTCGCGGAGCAGCGGAGCCAGCGAGGCGCGAATGTCCTTCAGCTTCTCCGGATCCCCGCCTGCGCGCTCCACGGCCGCCCGTAAATTGAGCTTTCGCTCCATCTCCACGTGCTTCTCGGTCCAGTAGCCGAAGGCGAAAGAGTTCTTTTCCACCGAGCTGAGCGACGACCGCGGAAGCTGAATCTCCGAAATCCGTGATGCCAGCCGGTTAACGAGGGCCGTGTCCAGCTTGCCGCCATGGCTCAAGCTGTCCAGGTGGTCGTCAAACTGGAATAGAGCCGTAAGCGAAATGATGCGCTGCGCATCCAGGATGTGGTTCATGTCCTGCACAACCTGCGCATGCGCATCGGCATCGGACGTATTACCCACTCCCGCCAGCAGGTCCAGCATCCGTTCCTGCGGCGCAGATACGTCCGCCGTCCCGGTCGCTTGCAGCAGCACAACCACGCCCGCTTTGCCGGCATCGTACAGGTCCCGCTCCCGGCGAACCTGTGCGAACGGCGTCAGTATCCCGGCCAGAGCCGCATCCGCCTGGTTCGGGGCAATGCTGCCTTGCAGGCAAAAGATTTGCCATAGCGCCGCCAGTGCCTGCAGCGTCCCTGCCGTATCCGCCTTCAGGCCCTGATCCTTCATCTTGTTGATCGAATCCGCGATGTCGAGATATTCGACGATCGTCTTATCCGAGAGCGACGGAACATCGTTGAAAATCGCGTATTGTGTCCCGTACAGATGGTAGTCGCGGGTCAGGCGTTCGACCGTCGCTTCCTCCAGCGGCCGCTCCCGGTTGCGATCCAGATCGGTCAGCGCCATGAAAATCTTCAGGGGCTCATTTTCCACGCTCTTGCGGCACAGCCCGAACAGGGCTTCGATCACGTCGTCCGGATCCTTCCAACCTGCAGCCGCTTTCGTCAGTTTGCCATCGTATTTGCCGTGCGGGTGAGTGACAAAGAGGTTCTTCCAAACTTCCAGCCCGCCGGGAACCACAGCGCGGCCGCTGGCGTCCACGCGCAGTCGCGTAGTCAACAGCATCATGTCCGCGTTCGAGCGAAATACGGGACGCGCAGGTCCGGGGCTCGTCACCCGTCCTCGCACGGCCGCGTAGTAGCGCTTCATACGAACAGGATCGGTGAGGTAATCCTTGACCGGTCCACTCATGCGGGCCAGCGCGTCATACAAGCTGGCCAACCACCCGTCATCCTTGGACAACAGCTTGTCGAAAAACGCCGCACCTTGGTCGGGCGAAACGCCCAGCAGTTCGCTCCATGCCGCTGAAGAGCGCGCGCCACCCGGCACAAGCGCCTTGCCGTTGCGAATTTCAAACATCGCGCCGAAGAAATCCAGCACATGCGCGTAAGCTTTCAGCCGCGGCATCGCGATTGTCTTGCGCAGTTCTTCGGCCGTCTCTGCATCCAGCTTGGAGAGCCCCAGATATAAACGGCACATCGCGGGATCTCCCAAAAATGCTTCCAGGAAATCGCTGTTTTCTTTCTCTTTCGCCGACAGCCAGTAATCGGGGCCGTAGAGAACGCCGATCGGCGACGGATGAAAATCGTACGTGAAGGGTCGGTTGGTGCGAAGAGCCTGCTCCAGCTGCGCCAGGGGGAAACCCGAGTCTGTCGTCAGGAACGCGCGCGTCGCGTTCACCGTTTCCAGCACCACTTCGCTGCCGCAGCCGCCGCGCATACGATAGCCGATGATGCGCAGCAATTCTCCCGCGTTCGCGGAATCGCAATTCTCGATGCGAATCATCTTGTCTGCGCCCGCCAGTTTGTCCAGTTCGCGCGCCTGGGAGAGATATCGGTGGACCAGCTTCAGGTACTCGGTTTGCTCGAGAGACTCGTTGCTGTGCGAAGCCTGGTATCCGTTGGTCACTACGTTGCGCGCCAGCGCCGGCAAGACATCGTCCGGGGCGGTATCGCTGGCAATCGCTGCCATGCGCCCGAATGACCGCAAAGGACCGGGCACGTACACCACGCGTTCCTTCGTTTCCGCACCGGCCTCGGCTGGCCCCCAACTCGTCCGGTTGGTCCAATCCTTGCCGCCGGCGGCATGATAAGCGTCAATGTGACGATTCGCCGCCGTGCGGTCTCCCGCCAGCAGATCCAGAATCACCAGTTCGCGCGCAACCGGGACCAGTTTGGAGCGGTCGCCCGATTTCTCAAGCGCATCGAACGCCTTGGCATAGGCCGACCGGCTGTCGGCATCGCCGTAGCGCAGCAAAAATGCCGCGTATTCCGTAAGAGCATCCACATCGTTCGGCGCCTGCTGTGCCGCCGCGGCAAGAGCCGATCGGGCGCTCTGGACGTCTCCTGATTTCTCAAGCTGCCGCGCGTGATCTACGGCCTCATTTGCCTGCAGAGTGGTGAGGAAAAATAGCGTTAGAACTGCGTAGGACGCCTTCATGTAGGCACTCCCGTTAAACGTGGTTACCCAATTTACCATGACTGCCGCCAGCTTGGGGATTTTACGGCAGACACAGCCGTAAACTCAACGAAAAGGTTGTAAATTCGCGCACAACTCAATAGCCCGCCGCATTTTTACGCTTACAGCAGCGGTGCTAACACCGTCATCACGTTTGCCGCGACCTTGCGATTTCCCTCTCCTGTCGGATGAATGCCGTCGCGCTGCATCAGCGCGGCATTCCCGCCCACGCCCGCCAGCAGAAAAGGAATCAGCGGTAGCCGGTACTGCCTGGCCAGATCCTTATAAACTGCCTCAAAAGCGTGAATGTATTCCGGTCCGTAATTCGGCGGCAGCGTCATACCCGCCAGAACGATTTTGGCGCCCGCCTTCCGCAAATCCTGGATGATCTGATTCAGGTTTGCCCGCGTGGTCTCCACCGGCAGCCCGCGCAAACCGTCATTTCCTCCGAATTCCACGATGACGGTGGCCGGTTTGAGCGCAATCACCGTCTGCACGCGCTCCAGTCCATCCGTCGTTGTGTCTCCGCTCACGCCGGCGTTGACCACCCGGTATTTGGCCCCGCGCTGGTCCAGATCCTTTTGCAGAAAGTCGGGATAACTCTCGCCGGGTTCGGCGCCCAATCCCGCCGTTAGGCTGTCTCCAAACGCCACGATCACTGGCCTCGGGTCTGCCGCGGTTGTGGGAGCGGGGGTGGCACGCTGCGGCGGCGGTTCATGCTCGTCCGATTTTGGTTGTTCGCGGCTGCAACAAATGAACAGCCACGGCGTCATAGATAAGGAGAGGAATTGGCGCCGGGTCACATCTTGCCTCAATGCCATAATAAAAAATAAGCATCGTCGAATCGAATTCCCTCCCATGATTCAGGTTTCCGGTCTCACAAAAACCATCCGTACGCCGACTCACCAGGTCGAAATCCTCAAGGGCATCGACTTGGAGATTCCGCGCGGCCAGTTCGCCGCCATCATGGGTCCGTCGGGAAGCGGCAAGAGTACGCTGCTCGGCTTGCTCGCCGGCCTCGACGCGCCCACAGCCGGCCGCATCGTGCTCGATGGCGTAGATATCACCGGGCTGGAGGAAGATGCCCTGGCCTTGCTTCGCGGCCGCAAGATCGGGTTCGTCTTTCAGTCCTACCACCTGATCCCCACCCTCACCGCGGAGGAAAACGTGCTCCTCCCGCTGGAACTGTCCGGCATCTCCAATGGCAGCTCCGCTCGCGCGCGTGATTTGCTCGAAAGCGTCGGTTTGCTCGACCGGCGCGATCACTACCCCGTTCAGCTTTCCGGTGGCGAGCAGCAGCGTGTCGCTCTCGCCCGCGCTTTTGTCGGGCGTCCTCCGATTCTTTTGGCTGACGAGCCCACAGGCAACCTCGATACCGCCAACGGCCAGGTTGTTCTCGATTTGCTGATGACCCTGAACCGCCGCGAGGGCACCACGCTCGTCCTGGTCACCCACGATCCTCAAATCTCCGCGCAAGCCGATCGCCGCATCACACTCCGCGACGGCCTCGTGGTGAGCGATGAATAACCGGCTGAGCTGGCGAACCGCTGCGAAGATCGCCTGGCGCGAAGCCCGCGCGTCTTCCGCTAAGTTCGCCTTCGTCATCATCGCCGTCGCCATCGGTGTTGGCGCGCTCACCGGCGTCCGCGGATTCGGACGCGCCTTTTACGGCATGCTGCTCCGCGAGTCGCGCACGCTCATGGCGGCCGATCTGTCGCTCCGTGTCTTCGCTCTACCCGATGCCCGCCAAAGCGCTGTACTCGATGACCTTGCCCGCCGGGGCGTTCGTCGCACCTGGATTACAGAAACCCTGTCGATGGTCTCTTCCGGCGCCGTCTCCAACCCGGTGCTCGTCTCCATCAAAGCCGTGGATTCGCAAGTCTACCCGTTCTACGGTGAGGTCAAGCTCGATCCTCCCGGTTCCATCCGCCGGGAATTGAATGATCAGTCCGTCGCTGTCTCCGACGACCTGCTGCTCCGCTTGAAAGTGAATGTCGGCGATAATGTGCGCCTGGGCGGCCAGCCGTTCCGCATCGTAGGACGTGTGGTTTCCGAGCCGGATCGCATGTCCGGCAGTCTTAACGTTGGCCCGCGCGTCATGATCAGCCGCGCCGGGCTTGAGCGCACCGGGCTCATAGGCATCGGAAGCCGGGCTTCCGAACGTTACCTGTTCCGCCTCTCGCCTGCGTCACCAGGAATTGAAGAGGTGCGGCAACAGCTGGTGAAAGCCTTCCCCGAGGCGCTCATCGCCGATTTCCGTCAGACTCATCCCATCATCACCCAGGGCCTGAACCGCGCCACGACATTCTTGAGTCTCGTCAGCTTGATCGCCCTCATTGTCGGCGCTCTCGGCGTGGCCACCGCCATGCACGCTCACTTGCAACAAAAAATGGATTCCATCGCCATCATGAAGTGCATTGGCGCGCGCACCCGCGAAGTGATCCAGATCTATTTACTGCAGACCATTGGCCTCGGTCTCGCCGGAGGTCTTGCAGGTGTCGCGTTCGGAATCGTGGTCGAGGCCGCATTCCCTCCCCTGATCGCGCGCTATTTCAATCTCCGCCCCGAAGCTCACTGGGATGTCAGTACGTCCGTTCAGGGTCTGACCATCGGCATTCTCACCACCATGCTCTTTACGCTGCCGCCTCTGTTGAATATCCGCCGCATCCGTCCCGGCATGATTTTCCGCCGCGAGATGCCAGAGGCCCGCCCGCGTTTCCAACAGCGCCTGCGCGACTCCCGCACTTCACTGATTTCCGGGCTCGCCATTCTCTGCGGCATCGGCATGATCGCCGGATGGCTGCAGATCGGCACGCTCGGTGAGGCGGTCCGCACCGGCCTCGTGTTCGTGGGCGCTTTGGTCGTCAGCCTTCTGATTCTCTCCGCGATCGCCTGGATTCTGCTGCGATCGGTGAAACTGTTCGTTCGCCGCGCACCTTGGCATTTACCTCCCGTTCTGCGCCATGGCGTGGCCAATCTCTATCGCCCCGGCAACCATGCCCAGGCAGCCCTCGTGGCTCTGGGCATCGGCGTGATGTTTACCCTCACGGTCTTTCTCGTGCAGCGCGGCTTAATGGCCGAAATGTTCAAATCCGCGCCCCCCGGCATGCCCAACGTGTTCCTCCTCGATATCACCGCCCGGGAACGGGATCCCCTCGTGGCCTTGCTCCGCGCGCAGCGTGGCGTTCAAGGCGAGCCCGATGTCATTGGCACCGTGCCCGCTAAAATCGTCAGCATCGACGGCACTCCCGTCGACAAGCTCGATCTCAAGTCGTGGGGCCGCCGCTTCCAGCGCTCCCGCGGAGTCACCGCCTCCGCCGGACAACCCGCGCACGTCCAGGTGCAGCAGGGTAAATGGTGGGATCCGAAAAATCCGCCCGCCCGGCCCGAGGTCTCCGTCGCCGAGGAAGCCGCCCGCATCCTTAAGCTTCATCCCGGCTCGCAAATGGAATGGGAATCCGGCGGCCGCTCCTTCCGCGCGCGCGTGGCGGCCGTTCACCGCATCGACGAGGTCTACATGTTCAGCCGCATCGAGTTCATTTTCAGCGCGGCAACGCTCGATGGCCTGCCCGTCATTTACTATGGCGGATTACGCGTCGAGCCGCGCGCCGTCGGTGCACTCCAGCGCGCCACCTACGAAAAATTTCCCACCGTCACCGTCGTCAACGTGGCTGACGTCCTCGATATCGTGCAGCAGGTTGTCGATCAGATCGCGCTCGTGGTCCGGTTCATCTCCATGTTCGCCATCCTTGCGGGCATCGTCATTCTGGCTTCCAGCGTCGCCGGCACGCGCTTCCGCCGCATTCGCGAAACCGTGATCTTGAAAACGCTCGGCGCCACCCGCGTGCGCGTCGCCGGCATCTTTTCCGTCGAATTCCTGGTTCTGGGCGCCGTCGCCGGTCTCATGGGCAGCCTGCTGGCCACCGCGTTCTCTGCCCTGCTGCTCAAGCGCTGGCTCGATGCCGACTTTCGCGTCGATCTCCTCCCCAACCTCGCCTGCGTCGTGCTCACCGCGCTCGTCGCCAATGCCGCCGGCTGGCTCGCCAGCTACCGCATCCTCAGCCAGAAGCCGCTCGACGTTCTCCGCGCCGAGTGATTGCGTTCACCGGCTCCATTTTTCTCCGCGTCTCCGCGCCTCTGCGGTGAATCGCCTTCACCACACATGGCATGGCGGCTTTCGCGCCATGGGCTGCCCCAGCCGGCATCCGAATGCCTGCTGGAATTCCGGCATGTTCTGCACCACCCCGTTCACCCGGAACTTTGCGGGCGAATGCGGATCCGTCTGCGCGCTCAGCCGCAGCAGTTCATCCGACTCGTTCGAGCACCAGCCCTGCGCATAGGCCAAAAAGAAGCGCTGCTCCGGCGTAAACCCGCCCACCTTCGGCAGCGTCCTTCCTCCTAAATACTCCGCTAGCGCCATATAAGCCACGCGCAGCCCCCCGTTGTCGGCCGTGTTTTCACCCAGCGTCAGTTTGCCGTTGAGCTTTACGTCATCCACCGCTTTGAAGCTGGAATACTCATCCACCAGGCAGCTCGTGCGCTTGTCGAACTCCGCGGCGTCTTTCGCCGTCCACCACTCCCGCAGATTCCCTCGCGCGTCGAATTGCCGCCCTTCATCGTCAAATCCGTGCGTCAGCTCGTGGCCGATCACTGCCCCGATCCCGCCCAGGTTTTCCGGCTCGTCCGCACTCTTATCAAAGTACGGCAGCTGCAGAATTCCCGCCGGAAAATTGATGTCGTTCAACTGCGCGTCGTAGTATGCGTCCACCGTCGGCGGCGTCATCTGCCACTCTTTGTGATCCACCGGCTTGCCGATCTTATCCAGTTGGCGCGCGAACTCGAATTCTATGGCCCTTTCGGAATTTCCCACAGCGTCATTGCGAGTGATCTTTACGCTGGAGTAGTCCCGCCACTTGTCCGGGTAGCCGATCTTGTTGGTAATCGCGTGCAGCTTCTCAATGGCCTTTTGCTTCGTCTCGGGCGACATCCAGTCGACTGTCGCCAGGTCCTTCCCCAGCGCCCGCTCGATCGTGCGCACCAGTTCCAGCGTCCTCTCTTTGCCCTCGGCGCCGAACGTGCGTTCGATGTACTTCTGCCCAAGCGCCTCGCCCAGGTCGCTGTCGGCGAACGGCACGCACCGCTTCCACCGCGGACGCAGCTCCTGTGCCCCGGTCAGGTGCTTCCCGAAAAATGCGAAGTCCTCCTGGACGAAGGCGCTCGAAAGCAGCGGCGCGTGCGCATGCACCAGCTGCCATGTGAAGTAGGTCTTCCAATCCTCCAGGCTCGTCGTGTTGATCAGCGAGTCCAGGTTCTTGAAAAATGCCGGCACCGCTACGTTTAAGCTCTCCAGCGCCGGCGCATGCACTCCCGTCAAATACTTCGGCCATGCAAACGAGGGGTTCAACGTTAGTTCCAGCTCCTCTAGCCGCGTCTTGTGATAGAGCTTCGCCGGATCCCGCCGCGCCACCACGTCCAGCGATCCCCTGGCCAGCGCCGTTTCGATGCTCATCACCGCCTGCGCCTTTGCCTCCGCCTTCTCCGCGGAATCGCCCAGTAATTCAAACATCTTCGTCACGTGCTCGACGTATTTCTGCCGCGTCTCGATCGATTTCTCGTCCTCTTTCAGGTAATAATCGCGGTCCGGAAGTCCCAGCCCGCCCTGGTCGGCTTTCGCAATCATTGCGTTGGCATTCTTGAAATCCTGTTCTGATGTGAAGGTGAACATTACATTTGCGCCCGATCGCTGCAATCGCCCCGCTGCTTCCGCCAGCCCGTCCTTGTCCGCCAGTGCCGCGATTTTCTCCAGCTCCGGCCGGATGGGCTCGATTCCCTTTTTCTCGATCGCCGCCTCGTCCATGCACGCGGCATAGTGATCCCCGATCTTCTGCTCCAGAACGCTTCGCTTGGCATTGTTCACCGACGCTTTTTCCAGAATCTCGCGCAGAATCGCCAGGTTCCGCTCAACCAGCCCGTCCGCTCTTCCCCACTCCGGGCGGTCCGGCGGGATCGGGTTTTTTGCCAGCCAAGTCCCGCAGGCGTATTGATAGAAATCCACACACGGATCCGCCGTCGCGTCAATCGCCGCCGGGTCCAATAGCCCCTCCTTGTTCGGCGGGCCATCCGGTCCCGCGCGTAAAACGGTCACCGCCGCCAAGCAGAAAATAGTCTGAAAATATCGCATGATTTCCCCCGAGTTTCCCGAATATGACGCGCTAACCTGCGCAATGTCACGCTTTAATAATCCCCCATCTGTTCTCTCCGCGTCTCCGCGCCGCCGGGGTAACCTGCTTGAGCAGCTATAATGCAGCACCGTGCCCACTGCGGCCGCTCTCAGCCAGAGCTACACCCGATTAGAGCGCCAACTCTTCCAAATCGCGGAGGAAATGCCGGAGGACAAGTATTGCTTTAAACCCTTTCCCGGCGTACGTACCTTCGGCGAACAACTGCGCCATATCGCAGCCGTGCAATGGGTCATAGCCGCCGGTATCCTCGGGATGAAAGTGCCCGTAGATGTTGGCGACGGCGACAGCGGCCCAATTCTCATGACGGGGAAGCAAGAAATCCTCAAATACGCTCGCGACTCTTTTACCTACATGCTGCGCGCCATCCTCACCACGGATGACCGCAATCATCTGGAGTTGATTCCGCATCCGTTCGATCCGGAAAATAGGAGAATCGAACGCCTCACCTTGATCGCCGCCTACGCCAGCCACGGCTGGAACCACTACGGGCAAATGGTGGTGTACGCCCGAATGAATGGCATCATCCCTCCGGCTCCGTAGTTCTCCGCGCCTCTGCGCCTCTGCGTCTCTGCGGTGAATGGATCTACCCATGCGACAATAAAGCCGTAGCTTGCCGGATGGGCAGCCGCCCCGCGAGGGGAGGAAAGTCCGGTCTCCACAGGGCAGCGTGCCGGCTAACGGCCGGGAGGGTTCGCTCAAAGCGGGCTCTACGGAAAGTGCCACAGAAAACATACCGCCCGCAAGGGTAAGGGTGAAAAGGTGCGGTAAGAGCGCACCGCGGCCGGAGCAATCCGGTTGGCAGGGCAAACCCCACGCGGAGCAAGACCAAATAGGAGAGGAGGAGCGGCCCGCTCCGTTTCACTCTCGGGTAGGTTGCTAGAGCCGGCCAGTAATGACCGGCCCAGAGGAATGGCTGCCGCCCGCAAGGGTACAGAAACCGGCTTATAGTCCGGCAAGCTACATAAGGCCTGAGAATACGCGCTGCCTATCTATGTGCGGGATATTTGCGCGGAAGGCGGCCTTCACCGAGTTTCTGAAAATCTTGTTGCGCATCCTTGGTAAGTGCGGTCCTCATGCAGATGTCTGTGAGATACATTCCGTCAGCCGCCCCGGGCGGCTGCCATTGGGCATACACTAACAAGTCGTTGCCAACGTGAACGTGTGTTGGCCAGAATCCTACGCAAGCTGCTCCCTCGATGAATTCGACCATCTCAAAGAACCGCGGTACATCCCCCTTCCATACTCGTTCAACACGAAAACGCACCCTTCCGGCGGAAGCTTCTGTGATGGTACCCCGAAAAACAATGTCGGCCCACTTCTTTGCCTGATCAACGGAGGCCGGGGCACAACTGCAGGCCAGTGCCAATGACGTGCACATGGAAAGGACGGCGCTCAGAACTACTTTGCAAATCACGCCCCAAATGATAGCCAACTCGTCGGGCCGGTGCCATCGGCGCCTTCTATCACCCATGCTATATTTTTGAGTAGTGCGCATCTCCGCGGGAGTAAACCACTTGCTCGCATAAACACAAAATTTTCCAATCAAACCCAATCCCATTTCCGGACACCTGTAGGGGCCGGGCACGCCCGGCCTCGGCCTTGACCCTCGAAAGGAGCCTCTCTTGAAAATCGCCTTCCTCGGAACCGGCAACGTGGGCCAGCCCATGGCCCTCAACCTCCTCCGTGCCGGGCACGCCGTCACCGCCTACAATCGCACCCATGACAAACTCGCACCGCTCGCCGCGGCCGGAGCCAAAGTCGCGCAGTCACCTGCCGGGGCCGTCGAAGGCGTCGACGCCGTCATCACCATGCTGGCCAACGATGACGCCCTCCGCGATGTCATGCTCGGCACCGCCATCGAAGCCCTCCCCGCGGGCGCCGTCCACATGAGCTCGAGCACCATCAGCATCGGTCTTTCGAAGGAACTCGCCGCGGCGCACACCCGCCATGGCCAGCACTACATCGCCGCGCCCGTCCTGGGACGCCCCGACGCCGCGCGCGACAAGCGCCTCTGGGTCATGGCCGCCGGCGCCCCGGATCAAATCGAGCGCTGCCGCCCCCTCATGGAAGCCATCGGCCGCGGCATCACCGTCATGGGCGACCAGCCCTGGCACGCCAACGTCACCAAAATCGGCGTGAACTTCCTGCTCATGTCCATGCTCGAAGCCTTCGGCGAAGCGTTCGCGTTGACGCGCAAATCCAACGTCGATCCCCACCTGTTCCTCGAAGTCGCGAACGCGCTCTTTAACTCGCCGGTCTACGCCAACTATGGCAGGATCGTCGCCGATCGCCAGTTCGAACCCGCTGGTTTCCGCCTCGCGCTCGGCATGAAAGACGCCTCGCTCGCGCTCGATGCCGGCAAGTCCGCCGCCGTTCCCATGCCCCTGGCCAGCCTCGTTCACGATCACTTCCTGAGCGCCATCGCCCACGGCCGAGCCGATGCCGACTGGGCCGCGCTCGCCGAAGTTTCCGCCCGTGCCGCCGGGCTTGACGGCGCTTGATAGAATCGGACCGGCAAGGAGGTTCTTCTATGAATCGCCGAACGTTCCTCGCGGGTGCCGCTGCTGCCGCGACCGCATCCGCCAACCCACCCAAACTCGCCGTCGAGGGCGGCAGCCCCGTGCGCGAAACACCGCTCAATGCCGATTTCTGGGGCACCGCATTCTATGGCGACGACGAAACTCGCGAACTCTCTGATGTCGTCAAACTTCGCCGCCCTTTCCGCTGGTACGGTCCCGGTAAAGAGCCGCCCGCGAAAGTCGCGGCATTCGAAAAAGCCTTCGCCAAGCGCATGCAAACCAAATTTGCGCTCGCCGTAACCTCCGGTTCTGCCGCGCTGCAGTGCGCCGTGGCGGCTTGCGGCATCGGTCCCGGTGACGAAGTGATTCTTCCAGCCTGGACCTGGCACTCCTGCTTCAACGCCATCGTGCTCGCCGGCGCGCTCCCCGTCTTTGCCGAAATCGACGAGTCGTTCAACATCGATCCCGCCGACATGGAACGCAAGATCACGCCGCAGACCAAGCTGATCATGGCCGTGCATCTCCAGGGCAACCCCGCGGACATGGACCGCATTCTCGCCATCGCGCGGCCGCGCAACATCCGCGTGCTCGAAGACTGCGCGCAGTCCGTCGGTGCCAGCTACAAAGGTCATCCCGTCGGCTCCATGGCCGACATCGGCATTTACAGCATGCAGCTCAATAAGACCATCACATCGGGCGAAGGCGGCGCCGTGGTCACGAATGATCCACTGCTGTTCGAGCGCGCCAGCCGCTATCACGATCTCGGCGCCCTGCGTCCCTTGCACGAGCAAATCGCCGGCGGCGCGAAAGCCGATCCTATCGCCGGCAGCCAGTTCCGCATGAGCGAGTTCACCGGCGGTGTGCTTGTGGCGCAGTTGCGCAAGCTGGATCGCATCGCCGATTCCGTGCGCTCCAGCGCCCGTCGCGTCTATGACGGCATTCGCGATCTTCCCGGCATCCGGTTGCGCCACCTGCCCGACCCGCAGGGCGAACTCGGCACCGCCGTTTTCCTCGGCTTCGATACCAAGACGCGCTGTGACCGTTACCGTGCCGCCATGAAAGCCGAGAACGTCCCTGCGTCAAATCCCGGCGGCTCGGCCATCCTGCCCATCGCTCCGCATGTCGAGCACAAAAGCACGGTCCATCCCGCCTGGCCCTCGTTCACTTCGGAGCGCGGCCGCGCCATCCAGTACGGCGCCGCCTGCTGTCCCCGGACCATCGACATCCTGAGTCGATTCGCCGGCGTCTCACTCGACCCGACCTTCACCGTCAAAGACACAGACGACATCGTCGCCGCCATCCGAAAGGTGTATCCGCAAGTGGCACGCGGTTAGCAGTCCGCGCCTATCGTGATCAGGGCCGACTATCTCCTCTACGCGCTTGCTGCCTACGCGCTGCTCGCTTATGTTCGCCCCTCATTGCCCATGTGGCTGGCGCGGGCTCCTCTTCGGGAAGCGGACTATGAGAAAGCTCTCCGCCGCCTTTCTCTGCTGAAGGCTCTGTACATCAGGAGTCCGAACCTGCTGCACATGACAGGAACCGTTCTGATGTTCGCCGGCCGCGACCGCGAAGCCGAGGATGTCCTTCGCCAGTGCCTCACTCAGAGGCTCACCACTCCGCAGCGCGGCCTGTATCTTGTGAATCTCGGCTACGTGCTGTTGGGTCAGAAGCGTTACGATGAAGCGCGCCAGGCCTACGAGGAGGCGATCCGCTGCCGCCCGAAAGGAGCGGTCGCCTACAGCAGCCTTGCGGAAGTTTACCTGCAGCAGGGGATCGAGCCCGAGCGAGCGCTCCAACTCCTGGATCAGGGCATCCGATTGAAGGAGGCCTCGGGGCAGCAGGCCCACGTCGATCTTCACATCTTCGGCTACCTGTTCGCGAACCAAGCCTGGGCGCTGTTCCTTCTGGGCCGAACCGACGAAGCAGACGCAGCGCTAAAGCAGGCGCAACGCTACACCACCGTACGCAGTAAGCCAGGCGCCGCAGGTGTCCACTGTCACATTGCCCAAGCCCTGGTCGCCGGCGGACGGAAGCCAGAGGCCATGGAGCACTTCCGCCAGGCTCGCCAAATCGAGCCGCAGGGCCGGTACGCGGCGCTGGCCGGTGCCGCGCTACTCCGCTCGTAGCGATTCGAGCAGCGGCTGCCGCACCATGATCCGCGTGGCTACCCACACCGCTGCGAGGCCGGCTACAAGGATGACGAAGAGCCAGATCGCCATAGACATTGCCGCAACCTGCCCGCCGCGCGCGGCCATCGCCGGAACGATCGCGATCACGGCGCACACCGCGCCAATCGTGAGCCCGCCTACCAGAATCAGCGCGTTCTCGGCGACAATCATCGCCGCGAGATTGCCGCGCCTGTATCCGACCGCCGTAAGCAGCGCGAGCTCGCGCCGCCGCTCGAGCACATTCCGCGCCAGTACCGCCGCGAGTCCCAGAGTCCCGAGCAGGAGCCCAAGCGCGCCGAGCGTCTGGAAGGTCGACAGATAGGTATTCTCCACCTGGTGATAGCGGGCAAGCTGCCGCGCCGTGGACGTCACCTCGAAGCCGTAGTCGGCCAGCGCACGGTCGAGAGAACCCGCGACCTCGGCGTCCTTGCCCCGCGGCGCATCGATCAGGAAGAACCGGTACCCCGGCTGGTTCGGAAACAGGTGCAGGAAGTTCGCCTCCGAGATGATCAGCTCCCCTTGAAAGATACTGTCCGCGAGCGCCGCTATCAGGCGCAATCGCACAGGCCGGTCGCCGCTGGTGATCACCACGTCCTCGCCCAGCTTGCGGTGCAGCACGTACTCGATCGAGTTGGCATCCGCGATTGCCGGAATCGCGCCGTCGCTGAGCGTCGATTCGAGCAATCGCCAAGGATTGCTCCGTTCCTCCGGAGTGCGCGCGAGTGAGTCCTGAAATGAGAACCGTCCGCGGTTCACGAAATCACCCGCCGGCGCCAGCACCCGCGGATTGCGCGGCTGATAGAGATTCAGGCAGCTCGCATCGTCGCCCGGCCGCAACCGGAACGGAGTGAAGCGCAGATCATCAAACGCGGCATCCGTGAGGTTCAACGCTTCCCTGCCCGCGCCGGTGTTTGGGTTGTGGACCAGCGGCAGCAAGGATTCGGCCATCAGCGAATAACCACCCGTGCCCGATTTTGAGTCGAGCGCCGGCCGGTCCTCCAACCGGAACGCATCCACGGCGATGATCAGGAACGTTGCCGATGCCATCAGCGCCGTGCACAGAATGCTGCGGCCGGGGCGCCACGCCGCGTTCCGGAAGCCGAGCGCGGAGATGCGCGCGAGCGATCCGCCGCCGCGCCGCTCGAGCAAACCGCGCGCTTCAAATAGCGCGGCGACCAGAAGCATCGTTCCACCGCCGAAGAAACCGCCGGCTGCGCCGATCCAGTGCGACGACGCGAGTAGAGCAATCCCAACCGCGGCGCACCCAGCGCCAATCCACGCCGGCATCTTGGATTCCAGCCGTCGCGACGCCAACAGTCCGCGCGGCGTAATCCGCCGGAGCCCGCGCAGGGTCCACCAGATGCAGAGAAGCGCTACCACGAAACCGCTGGAGGCGCCGATCACCAACGAGACCGGTGCTACGTGCAAGGTGAGCAGCTTCGTTCCCACAGCGCCCGACCAACTCGTCCGCAGCCCCAGCATCACCAGGGCTCCGTAAGCCGCCGCGCCGGCAAGGCCCAACACCGAGCCGGCGAGTGCCAGCGCCCCGCCTTCGAGCAGGAACACGCGGCGAATCGAGGCGTCCCGGAATCCCATCGCGCGCAGCATGCCGATTTCGCGCAGGCGCTGCTCCACACTCAGACGGAAGAACAGGGCCGCCAGCAGCAGCGCCGCCGCCATGAGGAAGAAGCTGAAGTAGACGAAGTACTCGCCGAAATCCGTTGCGCCCGCCGATGCTGCGAGCGCCTGCGCACGCACGGGAAACACCGTGAATCCCGCAGCCATCGGATCGATCGCGGCGCGCAAGCGGTCCGCAAAATCAGGCGCAGCCCCGTGGAAGCGGATCGACGTCAGCTTGCCGAAACGTGAGCCCCACAGCTTCTGCGCGGCTTCCAGGGGCAAAAACGCCTTCGGTGTCGTGCGGTACTTCTTCCAGTACTCGTCGTCGCTCGGCCGCACGCGCTTCAGGTCGATCGGAAACGGCGGGTCCCAATCGTGCAGGCTGGGGGTCTGCGTGATTCCCGGATAATCCGGCGCAAAGTCGCGGTCGCCCGCCGCGCCCGAGACCGGCACGATTCCCGCAAGGGGAAACTCGGCCGAAGCCGTGCGAAGCTGGCCGTCACCCGACCAGGTGTAGTAGTCGAGCGCGACGGAGTCACCAGGGTGCGCGACCAGTTCCCGTGCGGCCCAGTCATTGAGGAGCAGTCCGTTTCTTGCGCCTCGGAAGAGATCGTTATCCCCCGTAACCAGCGAGTACGGAATCTCCCGCGCGCCGATGCGGATGCTGTTGGCAAGATAGGTAAGAACCGGTTCCGCGCGAATCCCGAGCTTCTGCGCCGTATCCAGCGCCCTCGTGGCAATCGCGTCATTCAGGATCGCTGAAGCGGCCTCCAGCGAGATACCGCGTGCTGCGTCGAGCGGGCGCAACTTCAATCCGACGTCATCCAGCGTGTATCGCTCCCGCAGCAGATTCTCAACCGGTCCGGCGGCGGTCTCTCCCGATACCAGGATGGTGTTGACCCTGCCGGTTTGTCCCAGATCGCGCGCCAGCCGTGACAAGGACACGAACACGGCGCGTACCGCGCCCTGCTGCGGGCGCAGCGCGAAGTCTCCCATCTGCGCGGCCGCGAGTGGCTCATGCGCGGTGAAGCGAACCGTGCGGCCCACATCGTCCTTTCGCCCGTGCAGCGATTCGAGCGGAATGGCCGAGGGTTTCTCGACGCGCACCAGCAGCGGATCGCCGGATTTCGCACCGAGATCCTCCGCCAGCGCGCCACTCATCGCGGGCAGCTCCGGAGCGGGCACGCCATGAAAGCGCCAGAAGCGCTCGTCGACGCCGTAAACCTGTACACCGGACGCACGCCGCCCGCTCGCGTCATGCGTCACGACACCTTCGAACGCGATGAGCGGGCACGTGCTGAATGTCTGCCCTCGCGCCAGCGTCACACCCAGTTGTTCCGGGAAGAAATTGATGGATGAGAGAACGGTATCGGTGCTACCGATACGTTTGAGCACAAGGTCGCGCAGGCTGCCGCGCACCGAATCGCCGACCACCAGCGCGCCTGCCAGCACGGCCACCGCCGTCGCTACGCCCAGTACGACCAGCAGGTTCGTCCGCCAGTAGAACGTCAAGCTGCGGCCAGCGAGCGTAGCGTTGCGCATCAATAAATGGCCCAGCAGCCGGGCGTGACGAGCTCCGCCAGATGACCGTCGGGATCGCGGAAGTAGACACTCTTGCCGCCGCGCGGCCACGCGACACGGCTCTCGATCTCGACGCCGTTCTCCACCAACTTGCGCTCCCAGCCCTCAATGTCCTCGGCGGGAACGGAGAACGCGAAGTGCTGCTGGCCCGAGCCATCGTGCGGCGGCAAAATCCCGCCCGGTAGCTGCATCGGCTCGAGCGTCCCGCCCTTCTTGAAGATGAGAAAGACCTGGCGGCCGGCGACACTGAGCGCACAGAAACGCTCGTCGCCGACCAGCTGCGGAAAGCCGAAGAGGCGCTGGTAGAATTCCACGGAACGCGCGACATCGTCCACGTAGATTCCGGTTTCGAGCACACCCGTGATGTTCATACCTTCGTTAGATGGCCGTCCGCCAGCGCAAGACGCAGCGGAAAGCGGGAAGCCAGTTCCGGATTGTGCGTGACCACTACAAGAATCGTCCGCTGGTTGCGGTGCAGGTCAAGCAGCATCGTGGCCACGGCCTCGGCGGATTGGTGATCGAGATTTCCGGTGGGCTCATCGCAAAGCAGCAGCAGCGGCTCGCGAATCAAGGCGCGTGCCATCGCCACTCTCTGCTGTTCGCCGCCGGAAAGCTCACCCGGCCGGTGATCCATGCGGTCCATTAATCCCACGCGCTCCACAAGTTCTCGCGCGCGAGCTTCCACGCCATGGCGCGCATCCGTCACCAGTGTGGGGACGAGCACGTTCTCTATTACGGAGCACTGCGGCAGCAGGCAGTGATCCTGAAACACGAACCCCACCTGCTTGTTGCGAAATGCCGCCAGCTCCTTTTCGGACAGCTCGAAGGGATTGCGGCCGTCGAGGGTGACTGTGCCTGATGTGGGAGGCTCGAGGGCTCCAAGAAGGTAAAGCAGCGTACTCTTGCCGCTTCCCGAAGGCCCCATGATGGCCACGGCGTCGCCGCGCGAGAGCGAGAGCGAGACGTTATCCAAAATCCGGAGCAAGCCGCGTGGAGTCGCGTAGCTCTTCGAAACCTGGCGGACTTCGAGCATCTAGAGCGCAACGGCCATGGGCCGGTGAATCTTACTGTAGACTTCCACGGTTCTCTGCGCCATGAGCTTCACGTCATGGTGCTCGCGCACGCCCTGCGCCGCGCGCCGGCCGAGTTCATCGGTGCGCTCGTGGTCGCGCCACAGCGAGTAAATCCCTTCAGCCAGGCTGTCGATGCTGTCCGGCTCGACGAGAATGCCGCCACCCGTCTTCCGGATGATTTCCGGAAACGCGCCGTGCCGCGGCTGGATGACGGGCACCGCATTGGCCATCGCTTCCAAAACGAAGATGCCTTTCGGTTCGGCATAGGGTCCAGGAACGGAAAGCACGCTGAGGCTGCGCAAGAAGTCGGCTTTGTGAGCGCGATCGAGCACGCCGCGGTAACGAAATTCCTGGCCCAGCCCTGCCTGGTTCATCTCCTGCTCAACGCCGTGCAGGTAGCCGCGGTATTCAGGCGCGAGATAGCCGGCGGCTTCGAGAGTCGCTCCCGAAAAATCGGTCTCGCGCCGCAGTTTGCGGTACGCTCCGGCCAGCACGTGCAGCCCCTTTTCCGGCACGACGCGCGCGAAATAACCCACGGTGAAGCAGTTCGTGCGGAAGCGAAAGCCGGTGTCGTACCCTTTCAGGTTGATGCCGATAGGCACGGTGTGCATCTTGCTCCCGGGGATGCCGAGATAGCGCTGCATGAATCCGGCGTAGTACTCACTGACCGCGACGAAGCCATCGACGGCATCGACCTGCTGCCGGATGAGCTCGATGGCCTGTGTGCGCCAAGGCTCGTGCAGTCCTTCGATAAACAGGTCTTCGCCCTGCAGCGTGCAGACAACCGGGCAGCCGAGCGCGTCGCGCAGCGGACGAGCCAGCGAGATGAGCAGCGAGTTGGGAATGCTTGCGACATCGGGCCTGGGTTGGGTACGCAGCCAGTCCACCAGCTTGTGAAACTCCTTGCGCTGCGCGCCGTGCTCGCCGCGGAGCATGGAGATCGTCAATTCGCCGAGATTCCGGGGGCTGACAGCGATGGACCTGCGCGATGCGGCCTTGAGGGCGGGCAGCGAATCCCAGAGGCGATCCAGCCAGGCGGGTGTGTGGCGGAACACCGGGATGTGCTGTTCGAGATAAACGCTGATGCCGCCGAACAACACGCGCTTGCTGCTGACATTGGGCTCATCGGTCAAGGTCGGCGTGTACAGAGGCATCAGCGTCACGTCGTGACCTTGCGCCATCAACTCCGCCGCGAGCGCGTTGTCGCGCAGGCAGCTGCCACAGTACATGCTGGCAGCACCGGCGGTGAGCGCAAGAATCTTCATGAGGCGATAGCTTCGCGTGTGCGCTGGAACGCGCGACGCGCGTAGAGGTGATCGAAGAGGTTGCCTTCGTGCGGCTGATCCCACTGAATGTGGTTCGTCGGAATCGCCCCGATGTTGAGCCGGCCGACGAGCGGCGAGGCCAGCAGCCGGTCGATGAACTTGCGATTCTGCGTAATCGCGGTGACCACGAGACTCGAGCCGAGCGCATCGGGAAGCTGGGACTCGTCCACTTCCACCACGCTCGCGAACGGGAACAGAAACTCGCGGTTGGCCAGCGCGTGCTCCGCCCCGGGACATTGAACGATGGTGGGCAGCAGATACGTGCTGCCGTTGTGACTTGCGACGCGAGCCTTGCCACGCTTCTCTGCCGAGACGTCGCGAGCGCCCTCAAGCTGGCTGTCGATGATGTCCGATGTGCGCCCGGCGACCGCGGGATCGGCGAACGGCGCAAGCTGCGCTTCGGGATCATCGGCATTTCGAGGCACGATGCGCGTCAGGCGCTCGGCCAGCGCTTCGGCGATCTCCCGCCCGTGCGACGGCACCCAAACTCCCGACGCGTTGATGCAAGAGCGGCCTGAATTTCCGGCGATGGAATCCGCCATCACGTCGAGGTACTTCTCCCAATCGCCGATCGCATCGCGGCCGATGACGATCTTGCTGTATCCCGGCCCGTGCACTTCGATGCGCGAATCGTTGCGCCAGTGCTTCGTTGAGCCGGTGTCGCCGAACACCATGCCGCGCTCACACTGGCGGAGAATCTCGCCGCCTCCGGCGTGGTCGGCCGGATAGTAGCAGAAAGCTTCGGCTGGGGCGCCTGCTTTGATCATCGCTTGAATGATGCGATAGGGAGTCCATGGCTCGGCGCCGCCTGGTTTCAATACTAACGGCACCTTCAGCGGAAACGCGGGGATCCAGAGCGAATGCACGCCCGGTGAATTGCTGGGCAGCACGACGCCGAGGGAACTGCCGCGCGGGAAGAAACTCAGCGCCTGGCCGGCCGCTTCACCATAGCCCCGATCGAGCACGGCAAGATCCAGCCGGCGCGTCAATCCATCGAGCACGGTGCGCATCTCGGCCATCATCTTGTAAATCTTGCGCATGTTGTTCCGCGCGAGTGTGTGGGGCAGGCCGGTGGTCGCGGAGACCTGATGGATGTAATCGTCAGGAGCCTGCAACGAATCGCCGAGCGAAAGATTGCCGTGAAGGAAATACTCGGCCGCGTCCGAGCAGATGCGGATGAGACTCTCGGTTGAATGTGCCGCCAGACGCGCGCGGACCGACTCCTGCTCCAGCAGATCACGGCGAATCAACCCGACATTCGCCTGGCTGATTTCCACAAACGGCTCGCGCGTCTGGTAATGCGGCGCGCGCGCGACGTCCAGACTGCGGTAGGGTTTGCCGTGGCGAAGGAGCGGGATGTGCAGCATCAGTACACGCCCTCCACGACTTTCGATTGAAACCGCGAGAACGGCCGCACGTTGCGCACGCCGTCCCATGGATAAAGATCGCAAGGCGGCTCGCGCTCGGCTTCATCGCGCTCGAGAAAACGGGGCATGAAGAATTCGCGGGTCAGCGTGGTCAAACGCACGCGGCCCGTTTGACCGTAGCCGACCACGTGATTCGGCCGGTCGGGATCGACGACTTCAATCATCGCCTTAGGCGACGGTGGATAGTAGATGACCGCGAAGTTGTCCTCGGCCACGCGCGGCTTGTGCACCGCAAGACCCATCAGGGTGTTGCCGTACGTGGGCGCGAAGTAGACGCCGTCGAGCAGTTCCTCCACCGCGAAACGGTGGAACTGCGGCGTCATCTCCGTGCCCCCGCAGAACACGCCCTTGATGCCCATCTTCTTTAGCGAGACTTTCTCGCACAGGGCTTCCAGTAGCTTCGGCGTGGTGAAGAGGCACTGAATGTTTTCGTGGGCGCGCAGCAGCGTGAGACCCTGCTCGATGACGTGCTGCTTGTAGCGCTCGGCCATATCGATCTCGCCCATCTTGATGAGCTTGATCACCCAGCGAGGGTCCAGATCTACCAGGAAGCAGATGCCACCGCGATACTGGCAGAGGTGCTCAACGGCCAAACGCAGTCGACGAGGGCCGCTCGGGCCCAGCATGAGCCAGTCGGCGCCTTTCGGAAACGCGTCATCCGGCAAGGTGTCGCTGAAGGCCTCATAATCGCGGCGGAAATCGTCGATGCTGATACGCGATTTCGGCACGCCCGTGGAGCCGCCCGTCTCAAAGATGTAGACAGGCTTGCCGGCAAGACCCCTTGGCACCCAGCGGCGCACGGGACCGCCGCGCAGCCATTCGTCTTCGAAGAAGCCGAAGCGATCCAGGTCGTCGTAGGTGCGGATCTCTTTGCGCGGATCCCAGTCGAGGCGCTTGGCGTAATCGAGCCAGAAGGGGCAACCTGTCGCGGGGTCAAAGTGCCACGAGACGATCTCGCGCACCCACGCGTCTAACCGTTCGCGAGCGGATTTAACCTTTGTTTCAGCGTCTGCCTGGGTTGTGGGGGTCACGTTTCTTGAGTTTACCAGCATGGAGATGGCACGCCTTATGGTGAATACGACGAGGAGACGGGAAGGTCTCGTGAGAATCATGGGAATTTTGGCGGTTGTGACGGCGACGCACGCGGCTTATGCTGGCGCGGATTGGCCGCGCTTTCGCGGACCGAACGGATCCGGCGTCGCCGAAGCCTCCGGCCTGCCCGTCGAGTTTGGGCCTGACCACAACGTGATCTGGCGGACACCGCTTTCACCAGGGTTCTCGTCGCCGGTCACGGCGGGCGATCGCATCTTCATTACGGCCACAGACAACGGCAAGCTCGTGACGTATTGCATTGACCGGTCTAGCGGAAAAGTCGAATGGCGACGCGAGGCACCGCGTCCGCGGAAGATGACAAAGAACGCCCCTCCGGACGTGGCGCGGAAAGCGGCAGCTTCGGCAAGCCCTGCGACGGACGGCGAGAACGTCTTCGTGTTCTTCGAAGATTTCGGCCTGATCTCGTACACGCCGGATGGTAAGGAGCGCTGGCGGGTGGCGCTCGGTCCATTCAACGCACCCTACGGCATGGCCAGCTCGCCAGTCCTCGCCGATGGCAAGCTGTTGCAACTCTGCGACCAGGACACGAATTCGTTCCTGCTGGCCGTCGATCCGAGAGACGGGCACACGCTCTGGAAAGCGCAGCGGCCTGAGGCCACGCACGGTTTCGCCACGCCGGCAATCTACCGTCCGTCGAAAGGGCCTGCGCAGGTGATCGTCTCGGGGTCGTATCAAGTGGCGGCTTATTCGCTCGATAACGGTGAAAAGCTCTGGTGGGTGCGCGGGATGGCGTGGCAGGCGAAATCGGTTCCGATCGTCGATGGCGACCGTCTCTACGTGCATTCGTGGATGGCATCGCCAAGCGAACTGGGCTTGCACAAACAGCCGCCGTTCGAGCAGATGCTGAAAGAACATGATGCGAACCATGACGGCAAGCTCTCGAAGGACGAGGTGCCCGATGAGGAACTGAAGAAGCTCTGGTTCCTGTGGGACCTCGACCAGAACGGATCCCTCGACGAGCACGAGTGGAACAACCTGCGCGCCATGGATGAGGCGGGCAATGCGCTCTTCGCGATCAAGCTCGGCGGAAGCGGTGACATTACCGGCAGCGTGCAATGGAAGTTCGAAAAGTCACTGCCCAACATCCCGTCACCGATGCTTTACAAGGGCGTTCTATACGTGCTGCGCGAAGGCGGAGTGATGACGGCGCTCGATCCGGTTACGGGAGCGGTGCTCAAGCAGGGCCGCATTGAAGGCGCGCTCGAGACGTACTACTCGTCGCCCGTCGCCGCCGACGGCAAAATCTACACGCTGAGCAATGACTGCAAGATGGGCGTCTTGCAAGCCGGGCGCGACTGGGCCACGCTGGCGGTAAACGATCTCAAGGACGAGTGCTGGGCTTCGCCCGCGATTGCCGATGATCGCCTCTACGTGCGCACAAACACGGCGTTGTTTTGCTTCGGCAGACGGTCGTAATATTGGACCCATGCTGAAGTCGATCTTGACGCTCGTCTGCTGCAGCGCGGTCAGCCTCGCCGCGACGGACAACTGGCCGCAGTTCCGCGGACCGCAGTCCAACGGCGTGGCTGATGATCCGAACCTGCCCGACACCTGGAGCGCGACCAGGAACGTGGTTTGGAAGACCGCAATCCCGGGAAGCGGTTGGTCGTCTCCAGCCGTATGGGGCGACCGCATCTTCGTCACGTCGGTTGTCAGCACCCTCGCGCCGGAGACGCCAAAGAAGGGCCTCTATTTCGGCGGTAATCGCGAAAACGTTCCGACGGACGAGCATCGCTGGATGGTGTACGCGGTGGATTGGAAGACGGGCAAGATCGTCTGGGAGCGCGAAGTGTATCGCGGCGCGCCGCGAAGTTCGCACCATTTGAAGAATACCTACGCCTCGGAAACGCCCGTGACGGACGGCGAGCGCGTGTACGCGTACTTCGGCAATCTCGGCCTGTTCGTGTTCGACATGGAGGGCAAGCCGGTTTGGTCGCAACGCTGGGGACCGTTCCGGACGCGCTATGGCTGGGGCACGGCGGCGTCGCCAGTCCTGTACAAGGGCAGCGTCTACATCGTCAACGACAATGATGAGCAGTCGTTCCTGGTGGCACTCGACAGCCGCACGGGCAAACAGATCTGGCGGGTGGAACGCGACGAGGCCAGCAACTGGTCAACGCCCTACATTTGGGAGACCGCGCGCGGTCCTCAAATCGTCACCAGCGGAACCCGCAAGGTGCGCGCGTACGACCTCGACGGCCATCTTCTTTGGGAGCTCGGCGGTATGTCATCCATTGCCATTCCGACGCCCTTTTCGCAGCACGGGCTGCTGTTCCTCGCTTCGGGTTATGTCGGCGACACGGTCCGCCCGGTATTTGCGGTAAAGGAAGGCGCGCGCGGGGATATCAGCCTGAAAGAGGGCGACACCGCCAATCCCTTTATCGCGTGGTATCAGCGGCAGGCAGGGCCGTACAATCCATCGCCGCTGGTGTACGGCGATTACTACTACACGCTTCTGGATCGCGGCATTATGACCTGCCACGACGCCCGCACCGGGCACGAAGTGTACGGAAAGCAGCGCATCGATCCCGAGGCTTCGGCGTTCACGGCCTCTCCGTGGGCATCGAACGGCAAGATCTTCGCGTTGAGCGAAGACGGCGACACGTTCGTCATTCAGGCGGGGCCGGAGTTCAAGGTGGTTGGAAAGAACTCGCTCGACGAAATGTGCATGGCAACGCCGGCGATCGCACGCGGCAGTTTGGTCATACGCACGGCGACGCAGTTGTATCGCATCGCCAAACAGCCTTAGTTACTTGATATCGAAGCAGGCGAGAGTTCGCTCATTGCGCACGTAGAGGCGACCGTCGGCAAGCGCCGGATACGACCGCAGCACAGCTGGCAGCAACTGCGCGCGCGACGCCGGCCGGAACTCTTTGGGAGAGGCGGGCGCAATCACCAGCTCGCCGCTTTCACGAACCAGGACGAGCCGGTCGCCCGCCAGAGTGACGGTTCCCGCGCCGAAGCCATCGACGTTCCACAGGACTTTGCCGGTCTTGAGCTCAATCGCGCGCAGGGTTTGGCCGTATTCCTGGCGGCCGTGATAGCCGTAGAGGTAACCGTCGCGATAGACGCTGGTCGCGTAGTGGTTCGACAGTGCATCATCCGATGCCCAAAGCTGCTTGGCCGCGCTGCCATCGATCTGTAGCAACGTGGCGCCAGTGCCGTAGCTGGCGGAGAGGAAAACGAGGTTTCCCACGACGATGGGCGCTGCCGCATTCACGGAAGCATGGCTGCGAGAGCGCCAGGGAAACTGGAACCGGACCTTGCCGGTCGCGGGGTCGGCGTCCACCAGGCCGGCGCGGGTCCAGAACAAGGCATGCCGGACACCGGCGATCGTCGCGACGGCTGGAGACGAGTAGCCGGCTTCATCATTCGTCGCGGTCCAGAGCACTTTGCCCGTTGCGGCATCGAATGCTGCGATTCCGGCGCCATTCGGGCCACCGATGTTCATCAAGACGCGGCCGTCATCCACGAGCGGAGAGCAAGCGGCTCCGAAGAATCCCTTGGAGGCTCCGAACTTCTGGCGTGTATCCACAGTCCACACGCGCTTGCCGGTGGCGAAATCAAGGGCCTGCAACACGCCCTCCGCGCCAAAAGTGTAGATTCGGTCGCCAGCCACCGCCGGCGCGGCGCGCGGACCTTCGTCGAAGCCGAAATCATCGCGATAATCGGTAGGGTACGCAGCGGACCAGATCCGCTTGCCCGTGGCTGCGTCGAGCGACTCGACGATGGCCTGGTTCTCGCGGCGATGGAACACAATGACGCGACCGCGCGACACTACGGGCGCACTGAAGCCCTGGCCGACATCGAGCTTCCATAGCAGTGCGGGCCCAGCCTTCTGCCAGTTCGCCGCGAGGGCGCCACTGTACGAACCGTTCCGCGCCGGTCCGAGAAACTGCGGCCAATCCTCACCTTGCGCCACCTGGCGCGTCAGAAGGAGAAGTATCAAAACAAGGAACATTGGGCGTCAGGCTATAGTATAGGGATTCGGCTCGCATCTATGCGGTTTTTCTACCTTTCACTTTTCCTCGCGGCGCTCGCGCTGTCCCCGGCGTCTGCGCAGACCATTCGTGGAGCGATCGGCGGCACGGTCACCGACGATGGACACAAACCGCTCAGCCGCGCTTCGGTCACGCTCACCGAAAATGCCACCGCGAAGAAGCATACGGCGGCCACGGATAACGAGGGCGTTTTTCTGGTGCCGACCCTTTCGCCGGGCAATTACCGGCTTGAGGTTTCGCGTTCCGGCTACCGCGATTACGTACAGGAAGTCACACTGGCGCTTGATCAGGAAATGCACATCGACGTAACGCTGCTGACCGGCAGCCGCACCGATACGGTGCAGGTGACCGCCGTGCGCAGCATGGTGAAGACCGATTCCGCCGCCATGGGGACGCTCATCGAAAACCGCAGCGTCACCGGGCTGCCGCTCGATGGCCGCAATTTCTACGACCTCGCGCTGCTCGTGCCGGGCGTGGTTCCGGCGGCGCAGGGTTCGGCGGGAGCGGTGCTCGGAGACATCGCGCTCAATGTCAACGGCGGCCGCGAAGACGCCAACAACTTCCTGCTTGACGGGATCTACAACGGCGACCCGAAGCTCAACACGTTCGGCGTAACACCGCCGGTTGACGCTATCCAGGAATTCGAAGTTCTGACCAGCGTCTATGACGCGAGCTTTGGGCGCAACTCCGGCGGGCAGGTGAACGTAGTGCTGAAGTCGGGCAGCAACGCCGTGCACGGCAGTGCCTACGAATTCTTCCGCAATGCCGAGCTCGACGCGCGCAACTTCTTCGCTCCGTCGGATGCGGCCAAGCCGCAATATCAGCGCAACCAGTTCGGCGCGACTCTGGGTGGGCCCATCCGCAGGAATCGCACGTTCTTCTTCGTGGACTACGAAGGCGGCCGCGTCCGGCAAGGCATCACGCAAGTGACCAATGTCCCTACGGCCGCCGAGCGCACGGGAGATTTTACGAACAGCGGACTGGTGGCCTTCAATCCGTTCACGCAGCAGCCGTTCCCCGGGAACGTGATTCCGGCCGCGTTTCAGAATCCGTCGGGCGCAGCGCTGGCCGCCTTGTATCCGCTGCCGAACCGCAATGTGCCACAGCAGAACTACGTCTCTTCGCCGGTGGAGCGCGACCGCGACGATCATTTCGATGTCCGTGGAGACCATGCGCTAACCGCCGCGGATGATCTTTCATTCCGCTACAGCTTCGCCGACCGGAATCTCTACGTTCCGTTTTCCGGCTCGGGTTTCGCTCTCATTCCCGGTTACGGGACCGGCATTCCACGCCGCGCGCAAAACGCGATGTTGAGCGAGACGCACGTTTTCTCGCCGAATACGATCAACGAACTGCGCGCCGGCTATAATCGCGTCTCGTCCGGCGAGTATCAACAGAACATGGGGCGCGACCTCAACAGGCAGTTCGGCATTCCCGAGCTGTCCACCAACCCGCGCGATTTCGGGCTGAGCATTATCAGCGTGACGGGCTACTCGCCGCTCGGGGATGATTACAACAACCCGCAGCACAGCGCTTCCAACATTCTGGAACTGACCGATCAGGTTACCTATAACCGCGGCAGGCATTTGTTTCGTTTCGGCGCCGATCTCCGCGAACTCCGCCAGAATGCGTATCGCGATGAGCAGGCCCGCGGTTTTCTCGACTTCCTGGGCCTGATCACCGGCAATCCGCTGGAAGAGCTGCTGCTCGGCCTGCCGACGGTTTCAGCCGGCGCGACGCTCAACAACCCGGAGCACCTGCGCACCTACAGCACCTACTATTTCGCGCAGGACACGTTTCGCGTGCGGCCTGATTTGACGCTCTCGCTGGGTGTGCGCTACGAGTACAATGCGCCGCCGGTGGATGCACAGAACCGCGCCAATCTCTTCGACGAGGCGAGCGGGACGCTGGTGCAGGTAGGAACAAACGGCGTTCCGCGCAGCGGCTACCGGCCCGACCGCAACAACTTCGCGCCGCGCCTGGGGATCGCATGGTCGCCGGGCAATCGCAGCCGAGTGTTCCGCGCGGGGTATGGCATCTCGTACGATCAGGGCGCGCTCGCCACGGGCGAAGGCTTGTACTTCAACCCGCCGTATTTCAACTTCAACTTTTACGAGACGCTGCAGAATGCTCCGCTGCTGTTGAACGATCCATTTCCGAAGAACTTCCCGTTCCCCTCGCCGCCCTCAGCGCTTGCCTACCAGCGCGACTTCCGGACGCCCTACGTGCAGCAGTGGAATTTCGGAATTCAACAGCAGATCGGCAAGAACCGTGTGGCCGAGATCGCGTACGTCGGTTCAAAAGGAACCAAGCTGCTTACGGCGCGCGACATCAACCAGGCGCTTCCGCGCCCGCAACAGCCCAACCTGCGCCCGAACCCGCTCTTCGGTGACATCGACCATCTGCAATCTTCGGCCAACTCCGATTACAACAGCCTGCAAGCACGATTCCAGCAGCGTCTCACGACGGGGCTCTCGGTACTGGCGTCTTACACGTGGTCGAAATCGATTGATGACGCCTCCGATTTCTTCTCCAGCGCGGGTGACGCAAATTTCCCGCAGAACAGCTACAATTTGCGCGCCGAACGCGGGCTCTCCAATTTCGATGTGCGCAGCCGGTTCTGCATGAGCTATGCCTACGATCTGCCCACGCATCACTTCGACCAGCCCTGGATGAACGCTCTGCTCGGCGGCTGGCAGACGTATGGGATTCTCACTTTCCAAACCGGCCAGCCTTTTACCGTCGCCCTGCTTCCCGGCGACGACAACAGCAACACCGGCACCTCGATACTCGGGTTCGGCGGCGCCAACAACCGCCCTAATGTGGTCGGGAATCCGCACGTCAGCAATCCCAACCCCAATCAGTGGTTCAACACCGCAGCGTTTGCCATTCCGGCCTTTGGAACCTTTGGGAACGCCGGACGCAATATCCTGGAAGGTCCGGGATTTCAAACGGTGAACCTGTCGCTGGTGAAAAACACGCGCATCCGCGAAGGCATGTCGCTGCAGCTCCGTGCGGAGTCATTCAACCTCGTCAACCATCCGAACCTCAACCTGCCGGACAACTTCATCGGCTCGCCCACGTTCGGCCAGATTCTCTCGGCACAGGATCCGCGGCACATCCAGTTCGGATTGAAACTGCTGTTCTGATTCGTCAGGCCCAGTTGCGGCGTTCGACGATCATCTTCGGCTCATAGGTAATGCCGCGCGCCAGGCGCTTCTCTTCGCGCCGCGTGCTCCACAGCATCACCGGCCCCATGAGTTTCGCCGCCACCTCTGACCACCAGCCGAATTCATCCGACACCTCGCGGCGCAGCGCGCGGATCTTCTGGCTGACGTTGTCATTCGTCTCCCGGAGCTGCTTCTCCATGGCCCACAAGAGCCCGGAGTAGATGGTCTTTAGCCCGGCGACCTCCCGCGTGAAGCGCTCGCGAATGCGGCGATCGGGATCGTCTTTGTAACGCTTCCAGCCTTCGAGCGTGGTACGGCAGATGCGAAACAGGCTGGGGCCGTTGCGCTCGAAGTCGCGCCAGAAGGCCCAGTCGAGAAACTTCTTGGAGTCCTCGCGCGAAATCGCGGCGTGTTGGAAGTTGAACCTGTCCTGCCCGTGGATGTCGGCCAGATTCACGTCGAGCAGCCGGCCCTGCTGCGCCATCTCACTGTAGAGCGGGGTGCCGGGGACCGGGGTATAGAGCATGAACTGGTGGAAGTCGGTGTCATGCGCCACCGCGTATTCGATATCTTCGTGTATGTTCTCGGGAGTGTGATGTTCCAAGCCGACGATGGTCGAGCCCAGCAGCTTGATACCGTGCCGGCGCAGTTCTCGCGTCAGTTCATGCGTGTCGGCGCTCTCGAGCTTGGCGTAACTTGAACGTGGTGATTCGAGACCCATCCAAATCCAGGAGATACCGAGCGAGACGAGCTCCTCCATGGTGTACTTGCGGATCGCGTTTACGGAGGAGAAGACGTACAGAGCCCAGCTCTTCCCGCCCGTCTTCATACGTTCCAGCAGTTCCATGGCGCGCTTGCGATAGAGGAGGAAATTCTCATCCATCACGAAGAACGATTTCACTTTCAGCCGCTCCTCCATGCGGCTCATGAGTCCGTATAGCTCGTCGCCTGAATCGTAAAAGTTCAGAAACTTGCCCTTGCCGCCGAAGAAGGCGGAAGTTGTGCAGAAATTGCAGCCCATGGGACAGCCGACCGAGGGAATCACTGTGGCAGCCGTGGCGCCGCGCCGGTGCGGAATCCGCATTCCCGCCGCGCGCTGCCCGAAGGCTGAAACAATTTCGGGGTGCCGGACAGGCGCATCCGGATCTTCGCCCAGATAGCGGCGCATCCAGGAAATACCATCACCTTTCACCACGTGGTCGGCATCGATCAGGTACTCGATGCCCGGGATTGCGGCCACGTGGCCGCCGACCACCACCACGGAGCCCGGGGAAAGTTGCCGCACCATGCGGCACATCTCGCGCACCTTGCCGACGTTGACGATGATTGAGGAGATGCCGACGATGTCGTACCGCTGCTGTGTGAGCTCGCGGGCAAAATCATCGCGGGTGGGAAAGTCGAGAACGGTGGAGGGTGCCGAGATGTTCTCCTGGATCATCATGATGCCCCAGGAGCGATGAAACATTCGCGGTGAAAACGCGCCTTGCGCGCGCGTCACCTGGTTGTGATAGAGCTCCATGGGATTGATGGCGCGGCTGCCGAATGCGTCATCGCACGCATAAGGGCCGAAAACGGACGTGAGGAGTACACGGGCTTGGGCGCCCTTCGGATGTGTGGTCATTATCTTACAGAGTAAAAGGTCTGGAAATATGGTATCAAAAGATGGCCGCAGCGTTCCAAGTGGCCGCGTAATAATCGATCTCATGCGAAGACGCGAGTTCCTGGGCACGGCTACCCTGGCGGCTGCGCAGCGCCTCCGGAGTGCCAACGATCGCGTGACGGTTGGGCTCATCGGTTGCGGCGGCCGCGGGCGCTATGTTGCCGGCCTGATGCGTGAGGCTCCGGGAGTGGATTTCATCGCCACCGCCGATGTCTATCTGCCCAATGCCGAACGAGCCAAAGAATGGGCCGGCCCGGCTGCCGCGGCGTACCAGGACTTCCGCCGGCTTCTCGATCGAAAGGACGTGGACGCCGTGCTGGTGGCCACGCCGGACCACTGGCACGCCGCCATTGCCGTTCTCGCCTGCCAGGCCGGCAAGGACGTCTACGTGGAAAAACCTTTGGCGCATAACGTTCGCGAGGGCCGCGCCATGGTGAACGGGGCGCGCCGCTACAACCGAATCGTGCAGGCGGGCATGCAGCACCGCTCATCACCGCATTTCCGCGAGGTCGAGCAGATCGTCCAATCCGGCGCGTTGGGCAAGGTCCATTGGGTGCGCGTGTGGAATTACGCGAACCTGTTTCCGCAGGGCATTGGCCGCGAGCCCGATTCGGAGGTACCCGCCGGCCTCGATTGGGATTTTTATCTCGGCCCCGCTCCCTTCGTTCCGTTCAACCGAAAACGCTTCCTGGTAACTTACCGCTGGTTCTGGGATTATTCGGGCGGCTACATCACGGATTTCGGCACGCACCGCCTCGACACCGTCCATCAAGTCATGGGAGTGACGGCACCGAAAACGATCGCCGCATCGGGGGCGCGATTCAGCCTGCAGGATGCCGGCGAGATTCCCGACGTGCTACAGGTGACGTACGAATATCCCGGTTTCGTTTTGAGCTACGAATCGTGTCTGCTGAACGGCCACGGCGTGGGCGGCCGCACACCAGGCATGAAGTACTACAACGCGAAGGGCGCCGAGGACCGGCCCAATGGCATGGCGTTCTACGGAACCAACGGCGCGCTGTATGCCGACCGTATCGGCTACGAGGTCTATCCCGAACCGAAAGGCGCCATTGAACGCAAACAGATGAACACGATCGATGCGACCAAACTGCACGCCGCGAACTTCATCGAGTGCGTGCGTTCGCGCAAACAGCCGAATGCCGAAGTGGAAACCGGCCATCGCTCCACCACCGTCGCGCTACTGGGCAACATCGCGTTCAAGACGGGACGAAAACTGCGCTGGAATGCCGCTGCCGAAGAGTTCATCGATGACTCGGAAGCCTCGAAGCTGCTTTCGCGGCAAGCACGTAAACCGTGGGATTTGATTTAGACTAGAGCGATCATGCCGAGCGACCGAATGACGCGCCGCCGCTGGCTTGCCTCGACGCCCTTGACCGCGGCCGTTCTCGCCGCGCAGGAGCACGCGCATCAGGCTGCACGATCGCCTCAGCCGCCGGCGTTTGCGGCGTTTGCGGCGCTTACCGGCGCCGAAGCCCGGGAAATCGAAGCCATTGCCGCCCAAATCATCCCGGCCGATGACACGCCGGGCGCTCGCGAAGCCGGCGTCATTTACTTCATCGACCGCGCCCTCGCCACTTTCGACAAGGACAAGCGGGCGGTCTACACGGAGGGCCTGAAGGATCTGGATGCCCGCCGCGCGACGCTGTTCCCGGGCTCGCGCAGCTTCGCAGAACTCGACTCCGACTCGCAAATCCGCCTGCTCCGCGCCATCGAGAAGTCCGATTTCTTCGAACTGGTCCGCAGCCACGCCATCCTGGGTTTCTTCGGCAATCCCAGCTATGGCGGTAACCGCGATCAAATCGGCTGGAAGCTGATCGGCTTCGAGGACCGGGCGCAATTCCAGCCTCCGTTCGGCTATTACGACGCGGAGCCCAAGGGATGAAGCAGTACCGTCCCGACGAAGAGGTCGACTTCCTCATCATCGGCGCGGGGGCGTCCGGCGGCATCATGGCCAAAGAGCTCTCGACCGCCGGGTTTAGCGTCGTCGTGCTGGAGCAAGGTCCATACTTGCGGGAAAAGGATTTTCAGCACGACGAAATCAAGAACACCGTTCTGGGCGCACTGACGAACCATCCTTCGCATCAGCCGCAGACGCACCGCGCATCGAAATCGGAACCCGCCAGGCTGCTCAAGCAGAAGTATCTGCAATACGGCAGGCAGGTTGGCGGCGGCTCGGTGCACTTTACAGCAAACTACTGGCGTCTATGGGAATCGGATTTCCAGCAGAAGAGCAAGTGGGGCGGCGTGCCCGGTGCCGTGCTGGCCGATTGGCCCATCACTTACGCCGAGCTTGAGCCCTATTACACGAAAGGCGAAGAGGAACTGGGCGTTTCCGGCATCGCGGGGGTGAATCCGTTCGAAGCCTGGCGTTCGAAGCCGTATCCGCTGCCGCCCATGCCGGTGAAATCGTCGGGCGTTTTGTTCGAGCGCGCCACACGCAAGCTCGGCCTGCATCCGTTCCCTGCTCCGCTGGCGATTCTCTCCCAGCCATATCGCGGACGGGGCGCCTGCGTGCATTGCGGCTTCTGCGAATTCTTCGGCTGCGAGATGCGCGCGAAATCCAGCACGCTGGCCACCGTTATCCCGGCCGCTGAAAGAACCAGCCGCTGTGAAATCCGGCCGGATTCCTATACGCGAAAGATCGAAACCGGATCGAACGGCCGCGCGACCGGCGCCATCTACTTCGACGCCAATCGCCGCGAAGTGTTGCAACGGGCCAAGGCCGTAATCGTCTGCGCCAACGGCAGCGAGACGCCGCGCCTGCTGCTGATGTCGAAATCCAGCCAGTTCCCGCAGGGGCTGGCGAACCGCAACGGTTTAGTGGGCAAGTACCTGATGGTCGACGCCGGTTACGAAGTGCACGGAACCTTCGAGCACGAGCTGAACGAGTACAAGAGCGTGCAAGCCACGCGCGCCATCCACGATTTCTACGAGCCTGATCCCAAGCGCGGGTTCTACGGGGGCGGCGGGATCGATGCACGGTTCGACTACTACCCGGCCAGCTTCGCGCTCGGCGGCCTTCCGCCCAACGCCCCCCGCTGGGGCCGGGAGTGGAAAGCCATGGTCGCGCGCAATTTCAACCGCACTATGAGCCTGCTAGCCCACGCGACGTGCCTGGCCCGCGAGCAGAACAGCATCTCGCTCGATTCGGAAGTCAAAGATCCCTGGGGCCTGCCGGCCATGCGCATTACCTTTTCATTCCACCCCGACGATATGCGCAACATGCGATTCCTGCTCGACCGCCAGATGGAAATCCTCCAGGCCGCCGGCGCGCAGAAAGCCTGGCCCGACACGGCCGACGAGTCCCTGCTCCCGCACAATCACTTGCTCGGCACGTGCCGCATGGGCAACGACCCGGCCACGTCGGTGGTTGACCGCCATCATCGCACCCACGATGTGCCGAATCTGTTCCTGGTGGACGGAAGCAGCCTCGTCACCGCGTGCTGCCAGCCCACGTGCACCATTCAAGCGCTGGCCTATCGCGCTGCCGATCACATCGGGCAGCAAGCCCGCCGTAACGCCATCTGATCCAATGCGCCGGCTCGCACTTTTTCTGTTCTGTGCCGCACCGCTGATGGCCGATCCCCTGGACGATCTCGCCCGCGACTTCTGGGCTTGGCGCGCCGTTCATCAGCCCATCAGCGGCGACGACATCACACGGATTGATCGTCCGGTGAACTGGCTGCCCGACTGGTCTGCCCAATACATTGCGCAGCAGCGCGACGATCTCGCCGCGTTCGAGAAACGTTGGAAGGTAATGGACTCGGGGCGCTGGCCGATCCCGCGGCAGGTGGATTACCGTTTAATCGGCTCGGCGCTCGCCCGCACCGGCTGGGAACTGTATGTTACGCGTAACTGGCAACGCGACCCCAACTTCTATATCGACCAATCCATCGGCGCCGTGCTCGACCGTTTGCTGCAACCGCCGCCCATTGATGCCGCGCGCTCCGGGGAAATTGTGCGCCGCATGGCAAATATCCCGCGCGTCATCGAGAATGCAAAAACGAATCTCGACCGCACGGCGCGCCCTTTCGCTGAATTAGCTATTACCGGCCTGAAGGACATCCGGCCGCGTTTACTCAAAGCTGCCGCCGAGATCAAGCCGCTCCTCAATGTGGCGGACGCGACTGCTTTCGACGAGGCTACGGAAAAGGCTGCCGTGTCTCTCGAAGGCTTCACTCAGTGGCTGACCGAGCGCCTGCCCTCCATGGCGAAGCAAACTGCCATCGGCGGCCGGAATTATTCGTTCTTTCTAAAAAGCGTGGCCCTCATGCCGTATTCGACAGAGGACGTCCGGTCGATGGGCGAAGCCGAGCTCGCGCGGGCGGTTGCTTTGGAAGCGTATGAGCGCCAGCGCAATGGAGACGCGCCACCGCTCCCACTGCCTGCCAATCAGTCAGAACAGATCGCGAGAGAGAAGCGGGACGAAGCCGCAGTCCGCGAATATCTGGCGAAGAAGGGTTTCCTCACAATTCCGGCATCGCTACCGCATTACTGGAATCTCCCCATGCCTGGTTATTTCGCGGATCTTCCCGCGGTCCCGCAACCCGACGACCTCACCGGCCCCGCGCGTCTCAAGGAGAACGCCACCAGCTATGTGCCGGCGCCGTCTCCCTCGCTGGGTTTCTTTTACCTGGCGACGGCGCGCGATCCACGCGTGATGATTGTGCACGAGGGCATGCACTATTACCAGCTTGCGCTCTCCTGGGCGAACGACGATCCTATTCGCCGCCATTACTACGATTCGGGCGCCAACGAGGGGATTGGCTTCTACGCCGAGGAAATGGCCCTGCAGTCAGGAATGTTTGACGATAGCCCGCGGTCGCGCGAGATCATCTACAGCTTCATGCGCCTGCGGGCGCTGCGCGTGATCGTCGATGTAAAGCTGGCCACCAACCAGTTCACCATTGATCAGGCGGCCGACTATCTCGAAAAGAACGTTCCTATGGACAAAGCCACCGCGCGCGCCGAAGCCGCGGCGTTCGCCGCCACTCCCGGCCAGGCCATCAGCTACCAGATCGGCAAGCTGCAGATACTCGCCATGCTCGCCGACGCGCGCCGCACGCAAGGTGACAAATTCCGCTTGCGTGACTTTCACGATTTCGTATGGAAAAACGGCAATGTGCCGATTGCGTTACAGAGGTGGGAGTACGTGGGCACGAAGCCGGACGGGCTGTAGATGGGTGCCTTTCGAATGCAACACGCGTTGACACCTCCTCACCCTTACAATCCCATTCCTCCGTCTACACCCAGCACCTGGCCGGTCACGTAATTGTCAGGCTCGAGGAAGAAGCGCACCGCGCGCGCCACATCTTCCGCGCGGCCGTATCGTGCGATCACGCCTTCTTTCAGATAGCGCTCGTACTTACCGCTGGCGATGCTGGCTTCGGCCATCCCCGCGGCGGTCACGCCGGGGCTGACGACATTCACGCGGATATTCGCCGTGCCGCGACACTCTTTCGCCAGAATCCGCGCCGCATGCACGAGCGCAGCCTTCTGCGCGGCGTAGGCCGTGGAACCCGGAAACAGAGCACTGACCTGCATCGTGCCGAGTAAGACAATCGCACCCTGTGTGCCCGCCGATTTCATGCGATCCGCCGCTTCTCGCGCCAGCAGGATGGGTCCGACGTAATTCACCTCATGGGAACGCAGCATGGCCTCGCGCGGATCCGCTCCTGCCGGGATTCGCGCGGGGTCGCCTGCGAAGACGACAAGTCCGTACAACTGCGGCGCGGCATCGAGCAACCGTGTACGATCCGCGTCCAGTGCCAGGTCGGCCTGCACGATTTGCGCCCGGCCGTGAAACCGTTGGGCCCGCTGGCGGTTGGTTCGATAACTCACGACCAGGCGGGCGCCCTCGCCGGCCAGCAGTTCCACGGCTGCAGCGCCCAGACCGCCTGCACCGCCCGCCAGAACGATTTCCCTCGCCTGAAGCGTCTCAGCCAACTGGTGCCTCCTAGCACTTTGATACAGCAAAGTCCTTTATGTCAGAATAAGGAAAGCCGTTTGCTAGTACCCGCACGGTACTTCAATCGGTAGCGGCCTTTCCGGGCCGCGGTGTACCATAGGGGATTACTGCATGAAAGATCTGCTGGAATCGCTCCAGCCCGGTGATCCGGATCTGGAACTGGCCCAGGCCATCGACCCGCAACGGCTCCCTTCGCACATCGCCATCATAATGGACGGCAACGGCCGCTGGGCGAATCGACGGAGCCTGCCTCGCGTCGCCGGCCACAGCGCGGGAGTGGGTCCGGTGCGGAATACCGTCGAAACCTGCGCCCGGATGGGCATCCAGGTTCTCACGCTATACGCCTTTTCGGTGGAAAACTGGAAGCGGCCGCGCGCGGAAGTAGAAACGCTCTGGCGCCTTCTGCGCTTTTATCTGAAAAAAGAGCTGCCCGTACTCCAGAAGAACGGCATCCGCGTGAAGGCCATCGGGCGTCTCGACGCGCTGCCACCGCAAGTATGCGCGGAGCTGGAATCGGTGGTCGAAGCCACCGCGAAAAATCGCAAGCTCCTGGTGAATCTGGCCATCAATTATGGCGGCCGCTCCGAGATCCTCGACGCTTTCAACAATCTTCTCGAAACCGCCCGCCGCGAAGGGCGTCTGGATTCCCTTTATGTCGATGAAGAGGCATTCGCCGCTGAACTCTATACCGCGGGGGAGCCCGATCCCGACCTTCTGATTCGCACTTCCGGTGAGATGCGTATCAGCAACTTCCTGCTCTGGCAGATTGCCTATTCCGAGCTGTACGTGACAGACACTCTATGGCCCGACTTCAGCCGGCGTGAGCTGCTGAAGGCGGTACTCGACTTTCAGAAACGGGACCGCCGCTATGGCGGCCTGAGCAACGGAAGCTACAACGGCGCAAGCGCGCACCAAGAGGCAAACCTCGTCGAAGCAGTCGTCAGTTCGCAATGAAGCGCCTGCTGACGGCCGCAGTCCTCATTCCCTTCATCCTCTACGTTGTCTACTTCGGTCATCCCTGGCTGCTGTTCGGGGTCACGGCCTTGGTGGCTCTCATCTGCTATTCCGAATACTCGGGACTCGCCACCGGCTATGGGGTCGGGAAGCCGGGACCCGTCGGATATGCCGCCGGCCTGTTGGTCCTGGCCATGAACCCGCAGGATGGCTACCTCATTCTGACTCTCGTCGGTATCATCGCCTTGTCGCTCGTCCTGCGCCTGGACGATCTGCGCTACGCCCTGCCTCACGCCGCTTTTCTTCTCTTTGGCATCGTTTACATCTTCGGCGCCTGGAAGTTCGCGATTCTGCTCCGCAAGGCTAGTCCTCACTGGCTTGCTTATGCGCTCATCCTGAATTGGGTCGGCGATGGCTTTGCTTATTATGTCGGCAAGAGCCTCGGACGACACCGGCTAGCTACGCAAATCAGCCCAAACAAGACCTGGGAAGGGTCCGTAGCGTCGCTCGCCGGCTCCTTACTTTTCGGCGTTATCTATCTCAACCGGACTTTGGCTGTGCCTTTGCTCGAAGCGGGGATACTGACCGCAGCGGCCAACATCGCAGGGCAGGCCGGCGACCTGGCGGAATCGGCGCTCAAGCGCGGGGCTGGCGTGAAGGACAGCAGCAGCCTGCTTCCAGGCCACGGCGGTCTGCTGGATCGCGTGGACAGCAGCCTGTTTGCACTTCCAGTGGTCTACCTGAAGCTGTACTTCGCTTCATTGAACCTGTTCTGAGACCCACCGGAGCACAACGGCATCGACCCAGAAACGGGGCTTCGACCGCGACAGGAACCCCAGGTGACCACCGTGCTCGGTGACATGTAACTGGATGCAAGCGTTGGACTTTAAAGCGGGATGGTTAAAGATCTCGAAGGGGATGAAGATGTCGTCCCGCGCCTGGATGAGTAATGTCGGGACACGGATACGATCCAGAAACTGCTGAGCCGATTGGGTTTCATAGTAATGCTGGGCGTCGCGGAATCCGAATGAGGGTCCCGTGATCACATCATCGAATTCCCAGATTGAACGGGCGGTCTTCACCTGTTCGGAGGTAAATCGCCCGGTCTGGACGACACGGGCTCGCATGCGGCGCAGAAACCGGCGTTCGTAGATGCGATTCGAGGTCCTGGCAATTTCGCGGGCGCAGGCAGCCAGGTCAATGGGCGTGGAAATCGCGCAAACGCTGGAAATTAGCGAACTTGCGCTGTCGCCAAGCTCGCCGGCCAGTTTCAGGATCATGTTGCCGCCGAGAGAATAGCCGACCAGGTGGGCGGGAGCCTGTAACTGATTCAGGAAAAAGCGTAAATCGCTGGTCAGCCCGGAGTGATAGAGGGTGTCGGCGAAGCGTTCGGTGCCGCCGCAAGTCCTTATGTTGAAGCGGGTGACGCTGAATCCGGCATCCAGGGCAGTTTTGGCCATGGTGCGCATATAACCGGCTTCGCCGGAACCTTCAAGTCCATGAACCAGAATGACATGGCCGCGGGATTCGTTCACGGGGTGCTGACTTTGCATGAGCACCTGCACGCCCGGTTCGGTCCGAACCAGCTTCTTTTCTTCGGGATAAGGCCGCATGTCGAGGCGGCGGGGCCAGAAATTACCGAGGATGGTGAGCCAGTGCGGATTCTTAACGAGCGGCCGGTACGGCGGAAACCCGTTTACTTCCACAGCCACGGCGGATAGTATCGAATCGCCACAAACACGCCGGGGTACGTGGCAGCGAGGTATTGCGCGTTTTGCGGCGAGGTCTTGAAGTGGAAATCGCGGACGCCGGCAGAGATTTCGTAGCGCCCGACGCGGTAGGAAGCGGATGCTTCCATGTCATAGATGACGGCGCGATGGGGAAAGGCAAATCCAGACGCTTTCGCTTCCACGCGGAAGTGACCGGAGAAGGCTTTCTCGATGGCCACGCCGAAACTGGGATCAATGAGCCAGCGGCTGCCGGTGGCGGTATTTGAAATGGGGTTGCCGGAGGCGTCTGTCTGGACCGGTCTTAAAGGGGCGTCAATGCTGTTTTTAATATTCGTGTACTGGACTTCCCAAAGAGTGCGCAGTCGGAAGCGGGACGGATTGGGTGGGAACGGATAGGAAAGGAAGTCGAAAGAGAGCTTGACGTTCTGCACTTGGTAGCGGGTCACGAGGTAATCGCCTGGGTTGAAGTCGGTATTGAACAGAGTGCGATAGCCGGGCGAGGTGGTGTTGCCGTCACCCTGCAGGCGGAAGTAGGAAATACGCAGGGTGTTGTTCTTGCCGGCGGGAAAGCTGGCAACGATGCCGGGGGCGCGCTTCGGGCTGCCGGGATATTTCAGGTCGCCGGGATAAGGGCCGACATTGGCTTTGCCGCCGTGTAGATCCGGCTGGGTAAAAGGAGCGTAATAGAAGAGCTGGACGGATATCTGGGCGTCACTGGTGTTCAGCGGGATCTCGGGCGACGCGGCCGGAGCCGTTGGTTGACTCGACGGCGCCGGGTTGGCCTGGGGCTGCGCCGTTCCCGTGGAAGTCTGCTGGGGAAAGACCGGCGCGGACAGGAAGAAGCATACAGACAGAACAGCTGCGGGAAGTTTTCTGATCGTCATTGCCAAATAAACGAGTTTAGCGGTAGCCGGACCGTTTTGGGGAAGTCGATTGGAGATTTCAGCAGTTGGAGGGCCGATTCGAGCCCGCAGTTTGTTTTCAGGGTGTGACTCCCGGGTCGTCTGTAGCGCGGAAGGCACACTGAGCCCGGCGGCGCACATCGAAATTTGCGAGGATGATGCCTGAGATGCTACGCGGCCTGTTGATATTGCTTTTGGCGGGGACGATTCACGCGCAGGTGTATTCTCCCCACGTCACGCGCAAGGGGCAGGTGGACAGCTCGGATCTGACGACGCTTGCGCGCGGGATTTATGAGCAGGCGCATGCGGTGACGGAGCGGCAGAAGGCCGAGGCGATCTGGCGTTTCTTTCTGACGGACGGGCGGTTCGTCAAGCCGGGCTTCTGGTATCACATTGCGGGCTGGGCGTACGAGGAACCGGTGGGTGAGGTGCTCGACCCAGTGAAGCTGCTCAACAGCTACGGATTCGGGTTGTGCTATCACATCGCGCCGTTGCTCGAGGCGGTTTACGACGCGGGCGGATTCGCGGATGCGCGGGTGTGGTTCCTGACAGGGCACACGGTGGCGGAAGTGTTCTACGAGGGCGCGTATCACTATTTCGATTCCGACATGATGGGCTACAACGCGATGGGAGATGGCGACCCACGCAAGGCGAATGTGGCGTCGGTGCATCAAATCGAAGAAGACGGCGCGATCGTTTTAGGAAAGTTGAAGGGGCCGCGGGACGTGGATGCGAAGCGCGTGGATTACCCGTGGTACCCGGCGGACGTGCGTGAAGCCGCGATTGACGGGCTCGCGGAGCTGTTCACGACAAAGGAGGACAACCGGCTGTTTCCGTTCGCGCGCTACGCGCCGGGGCACGCGATGAACTTCGTGCTGCGGCCGGGCGAGCGGATGATTTGCTATTTCCGGCCGGAGGAACCGGGGCTGTTCTACCTACCGTACAAACGCACGGAGAAGGGCTGGGAGGAATTTCCGCAAGAGGTGGCACAGTATCAGATCCGGACGGCGGACGGTCCGCGAAGCCAGAAGGATGGCCGGATGTGGTCGACGGGACGGATCGAATATACGCGGGACGTTGCGGGCGTGGGTGAGGTGGTGATCCCGGTGGAGAGCCCGTACGTGATCATCGATGCCAAGTTTGGACTGGATGTGGAGCTGGCAAGCGGGCAGCCGGTAGCGGTGGCGACGTCCACGGACGGCGGGAAAAGCTGGGAGGATGCGGGGAGCAAGGCTGGGCCGTTGACGGGAACGTGGGAAGCGGAGCCGAAGTTATTGGCGCGGTCGGCGCACGGAAGGCTGACGGCGGTAAGCGGGCGGTACGGATATCTGGCGAAGATCACGCCGCAAGGAGAGGGCGCGCGGGTGAAGCGGGTGAAGATCACGACGCGGTTCGAGATGAATCCGCGGACGCTGCCGGCGCTGGACTCGGGGACGAACGAGCTGGTTTATCGCGCGGGAGCGCGCGAAGAGCGGCGGGAAGTGCCGGTGAGGTTGGATGTGGTCGAGCGGTTTGCGCGGCGCGCGGAGAACGTCCAGTTTGTTGAGGAGCAGGCGCAGGGATTTCTCGCGCCGCGCGATGCGAAGCCGGCGGAGGTGACGTTCGAGCTGGATGCGCCGGAGGGTGGAGAGATCGCTGGATTTACGGCAGGCGGGCGGTTCCTGGATATGCGCAACGGCGAGGCGCCGGACAAGCTGACGGCGGAGGTGCGGAAGACGGCGTGGGCGTCGAACGTGCGGCCCGAGGAGCGGACGGCGTCGCTGGCGTGGGCCACGAATCCTGATGGGCCGTATACGGAGGTATGGCGGTACGATCCGGAGCTCAAGTGGAAGGATGGCGTTGCGATTGACCGAACGCTGCGTTGGCCGGAGGTGTTTCGCGAGGTGCGGGCGATGGCGCCGGGAACGCGGCGGGTGTACGTGCGGTACCGGTTGCAGGGGGTGGCGCTGGACAGTGTGCGGCTGGCGGTGATGTCGGCGGGGCGGACGCGATCGCCGTTGTTGGAGGTGACACATCTCTGGCACGAAGGCGGCGCGGCGCGGTCGCATGTGGAGAAGATTGCGGAGCCGTGGCGGGGGCGGGAGTACATGGTGAAGGCGGGCACGGGAGCGGTGACGAATGATGCGGTGATTTATGAGTGCGCGCGTTGAAAGGACAATGGCATGAGCGAGAGTCGGCGGACGTTTTTGCAAACAAGCGGGGCGGCGGTGGCGGCGGGGTTTCTGAATCTGAATCCGCGGGCGGCGGGGGCGAATGAGAAGATCGCGCTGGCGCTGATCGGGGGGCGGAATCAGGGGAAGCACGTCGTGCTGGAGGCGATCCAGGCGGGGGCGGAGATCAAGACGTTCTGCGATCTGGACGATGCCATTCTGGCGAAAACGGGCGATGTTATCGAGAAGGCGCAGGGGAAGCGGCCCGAGTTCGTGAAGGATTTCCGGAGGGTGCTCGATGATAAGGCAATCGACGGCGTGATCATCGCGACGCCGGACCACTGGCATGCGAACATCACGATCCCGGCGTGCCAGGCGGGGAAAGATGTCTACATCGAGAAGCCGCTGTCGCAAACGATACGCGAGGGGCAACTCATGCGCGATGCGGCGCGGAAGTACAGCCGCGTGATGCAGGTGGGAACGCAGCGGCGCAGCATGGAACATTTCCGGACGGCGGTGGAGTACGTGGCGTCGGGGAAGCTGGGGAAGATCTGTCTGATCAAGACGTGGATGTGCCAGGTGCGGGAGTCGATTGGGAACCCGGCGGATGGGCCGGTGCCGGCGGGCGTGGATTATGACATGTGGCTGGGGCCGGCGCCGAAGCGGCCGTTCAACATCAATCGCTTTCATTACAACTGGCGCTTCTTCTGGGATTACGGCAACACGGAGCTGGGCAACCAGGGCGTTCATATGCTGGACGTGGCTATGTGGGGCATCGAGAAGCTGCGCGGCGTGGAGTACTCGTTGCCGAAGCATGTAGCGGGGACGTCGGGGATTTACTGGCTGCAGGACGCGAAAGAAGTGCCGGACACGCAGGTGCTCACGTACGATTACGGCGACTTCATGCTCACGTGGGAGCTGCGGAGTTTCGCGAAGCACGATCCGGTGGACGGTACGGCGGACGCGACGGCGTTTTACGGAACGGATGCAGCGCTGGTTACGGACGACACGGGCTGGGTGGTGTACGACAAAGACAACAAGGTGGTGGAGCAGGCGAAGCCGGCGGGCGGGTCGCATGCAGGGAATTTTCTGGAGTGCATGAAGAGCCGCAAGAGGCCGAATGCGGATGTGGAGCTGGGGCGGCTGAGCACGACGATTTGCCACTTGGGAAACATCGCGACGCGGTTGAAGCGGGACGTGGTGTTCGATCCGCGGACGGAGACGTTTGGGGATGACCAGGAGGCGAACGGGTATTTGGTGAAGGAATACCGGAAGGGGTGGGAGCTGCCGGGGGTGTGAGGGCGGTGACCGCTCCCTTTGGTCGCGGCTCAGAATGGTGACCGGAGGGAGCGGTATGAGGTGGTCGGGGTGACCTACCTAACACCTTTGCCTGCTACGGTTCGCACCTGCACGGGCATCCTGCGGGATCGGTTGATCGACGGCACAACCTGCCGGGAAGCCGCATGATCGAAGCCGATGGCCTGAGGGCTGCGGCGGAGTCGCGGCGGATGGTTGAGGCTGCATACAGCATGGATGGTGCGCGACGGGACGTCGTCCTGGCAGCGGTCTTGGAGCGCTGTGAACATCGCAAGTGGGTTTTGTTGGCCGGCCATGTGGGATCAAATCACGTTCACCTGGTGATTGAAGCTGAGGTTCGGCCAGAGAGGGTCATGAACGATCTCAAGTCGTATGCGAGCCGTCGGCTAAATCGAGCCGGATTCGATGAGCCTTCCCGGAAGCGATGGGCGCGACATGGAAGTACGCGCTGGCTCTGGAAGCTGGAGTACGTGACTGCAGCTATTCGTTATGTGGTGGATGAGCAAGGCGAGCCGATGGCAGTGTTCGAGAGAGTATAGGTTCGTCGAAGAGGGCGAGTTCGTCGGCAGTGGGGGGCTGGAAGACGGCGAGCCAGTGATCGATGTCGTCGCGGGTGATGGGGGGATCTTCGGCGGCGCGCTCGCGGATGCGCGCGAACAGGACATCGGCGGGAACGTCCAGATAGCGCAGCTCGACGGCGGCGCCCAGGCGGCGGGCGGCGAGGCGGAGGGTGTCGCGTTCGGATCTGGCCCAAGTGCCCCATTCAATGATGACGGTGAGGCCGAGTGCCAGGAGTTGCTGCGCGAGATCCCATTGGAGAGCTTCGATGCGGGCGCGCTTTTCTTCGTCCCAGAGGTTCAGCGAGAGCGCGTGCATCCACTCATCGGGGGCGAAGCGGACAGCACGCAACTTCGCTTCGAGGTCCTTGGCGACAGTCGTCTTGCCGGAGCCGGGCAGGCCGCAGACGAGGATCAATCGTGCGGCGGAGCGCAAGCGGCGGCTACTCCGTTCCGTAGTTGATTTCGAGTTTGCGAACCTGCCGTGCGCCTAGCCAGAGGCTCGCGCAGGCGACAAGCAGCAGGCCGGAGATGGCGATATACGGGGAAATGGGCTTGCCGAGGATGGCGAGGAAAGCGAAGTCACCCTGAGCAGGCACGGAGATGGGCACGAGCGAGTGCACGTAGTAGAACACGCTGATGTACTTGAGTAATTGGGGCAGGAACGGGTTCACGGACTCCCACAGCAACACGAGTACCACGGGCACAACCGGGTTGCGGAAGAGGAAGCCCAGCAGCAGAAACACGGAGCCATATCCGATGCAGGCGAGCGCGGCCGTCCCGACATAAGTGAACACATGGCCGAGGCCACCGCCGGCATATAGATACTGTTCGGCTGCGCCGCGAGGGACATGAATGAGGAGCGCAACGAGCGTGAGAGCGGTACCGCTGCAAAAGATGATGCAGGTGGTGATGACGCCTGCGAGATACTTACCGATCAGGAGCACTTCGCGGCGCACGGGCACGAGCAGGTAATAGTGCAGACTTTTTTCCAGCATTTCGCCGCGGAACAGCTTCAGGAACATGCCCACGCAGCCGAAAAATATGGCCAGGCGCAGATAAAAAAATTGGAACATCGTCGCAAAGATGAGGCTGTCGCGGCCAAGGTCGCATACACGGCCATGGCGCATGTTCATCAAGGCGTGGGTCCACATCAGAACCACGGGCGCGCCGGCGAGAGCGTAGATCCAGATGCCGCGTTTCGAGAGGAAATTCTTTTTGATTTCGAGGCGCAAGACGGCGAGGACTTGCGCGCGCCAGAGCGGCCAGGAAGCCGGGTTCATATGGATCCTCCATCGGGCCCGATCAGGTACTCGTAGACGGAATTCACGTCGTCGTCGGCGGGCGCGACGGATTCAAGATCAACGCCGTCGACGACGAGGCGATTCAGCATGAGATAGAAGCGATCGGGGTCGCGCGTGCGGACGAGCAGGCCTTTGCCGTCGTTGTGAACGCGCGCTTCGACGACGGTGTCGAGCTCGAAGATGCGCGAGGCGAGCGTACTGGGGCGGTTGCAGCGGATGAGGATCTGCATGGGGTGCTCTTCGACCTCCGTGCGAACGCCGTGGATCTGGCCTTCGGCGACGACGTAGCCGCTGGAGAGCAAGATGACCTGGTCGGAGATGGCGTCGACTTCATGCAGGATGTGGCTGGAGATGATGACGTGCGAGCCGCCCTCGGCCAGCGACCGGAAGAGCGCGATAGTTTCGGCGCGGACCAGCGGATCGAGGCCGTTGAGGGGCTCATCGAGCACCAGGACGCGCGGCTCATGGCAGATGGCCTGAGCGAGCTTGATGCGCTGGCGCATGCCCTTGCTGTAACCGGCGATTTTGCGCGGAGCAGCTTCGGTGAGCTTGACGCGCTCGATTGCGCGCCAGGCGAGTTCGTCGGCCTCGGCGTGCGTTTTTCCGTGCAGGCGAAGAGTGGAGTAGACGAACTGATAGCCAGTCATGCCGCGGGGGAAGGAATCGAACTGGGTGCAATAGCCGACGAAGCGAAAGAGACGCTCGGGATCGTCGGGCGGAACACCGAGAATATCGATGCGGCCCTGCGTGGGGCGAAGGAGGCCGGTCATCAGGTTCATGAGCGTGGTCTTGCCGGAGCCGTTGGGGCCGACCAAGCTTGTGATGCCGGGCGGGATGGCGAGATTGACGCGATTGACGCCAAGGACGTCGCCGTAGAAACGGGAGACATTTTCGAAAAGGATTTCGCGGCCGGTCATCGGACGACCTCGACGGCGCGGAGCTTCTTGTTCAAGAGCCAAATGCAACCGGCACAAATGAGCGCCAACGTGATCCAGGCGGCGGTAGCAGAGATGTCTTGGCTCTCGCGGCCGCGGAAGAGACTATTCCACACCGCGTTGAACAGCTTACTCAGGTTGATGAGCCCACCCCAGCGCACATCGAGCACAGAATCAATGGCCTGGCCGAAGGCGGCGGCGACGAAGAATGTACCAAGCAGCAGGGCGCCGGCGGCGATCTTCCATTTGACCCAGGCGGAGAGCGCCATGGCGAGAAGGGCGATGACGAGAATCCAGATCCATGCGCCGGCGAAAAGCGCCCAGGCGATCCAAAGATTGTCGACGAACCACCTGCCTCCGGCGAGCGCGGACTGCACGGTAAACAGGATCAGGCCGGGAATCCAGGTGATCAGCGAGAGCAGCATGAGCAGGACGGACATCTTGCCAATTACATATTCCAGGCGCGAGAACGGGCGGGAAAGATAAAGCGTGAGGGCGCGGTTCGAAAGATCGGTGGAGATGAGACCGGGGCCGACGAACGAGGTCAGGATGAAAGCCAGAAAGGACTGGACGCCGAGATAGACCATGAAGAACTCGCCATCGACGGTAATGGGCGATTTCAGTTCGCCCGCGCCGAACATCTTGGCGATGGAACCGAAGCTGTTGGCTACGTAGATCAGTGACAGAAAGACCAGCGGCGCGATAAAGCAGATGATGAAGAAGGCCGTCATGACCTTCGATTTGAACAAGCCCCGATAGGCGTAACGCGGGATGATGGCGAAGCGCGACCACTCGGGCGTGAGAGGGCCGGCATAACCGTGATAGGTGCGCTTATAGACGGCCATTGGTGGCTCCGTTGGACGCCGCTGTATTGGGCACCACGTCGGCTTCCATGGCCTTCAGGAAAATATCCTCGAGGCTGTCGCGGCGATAATTGAGGCGGCGGATCTGCACGCTGCGCTCAGCGGCGACGCGATAGAGGTCGCGAATGGCCACGCCTTCAGAAAGAATCAGCTTGATGCGATTATTGGGGGCGATGGCGCAGGCGCAGCCGAGCTGCTCGATATCGTGGGCGAAAGTGCCGTTAGCGCCGACGGTTTCCATTTCGATGAACTTCTTATTGGCGCGACGCTCTTCTTCGAGGTTGGCGTAATGGACGATGCGGCCCTGCTTGAGAATCATGACTTCTTCGCAGGTCTCTTCCACGTCGCGCAGCAGGTGCGAACAGAGGATCAGGTGCATATCGCCCGACTCGCGCATTTCTCGGATGAGGCGGATCATGCGCTGGCGCGCGGGAGGATCGAGGCCGTTGGTGGGCTCGTCGAGGATCAAAAGCTTAGGGCCATGAGCAATGGCTTGGGCGAGTTTCGCGAGTTGGCGCATGCCCAGCGAGTATGTGCCGACCTTGCGATAGCGCGCTTCGCCCAGACCTACATAGAACAAAGCCTCATGGGCGCGCTCAAGCGCGGCGCCGGAAGGCAGCCCGGCCAGCTCGGCCATCAAATGAACCTGGGAAACGGCGCTCATGTTAGCGATGAAGGCGTCGTTCTCTGGCATATAGCCGGTGAGTTTGCGGATCTCGCGGACGCCGGTGCGGACGTCGTGGCCGAAAATGCGCGCGGTACCGGCAGAGGGCTTGTGGAAGCCGAGCAGAGCATTGATGAGGGTCGACTTACCGGCTCCATTGGGACCGAGCAGGCCAATGGTGCGGGCGGAAAGCGAACACCGGAGATCATTGAGGATGCGCCTTCCGCCCAGGTCCACCGCGAGGCCGTCGAGTTCGATTACGGAGTTCATTGATTTGCGTGCGGATGCAGGGCCCTTTCGAGCAAAGCCGGCACTTGGAACGGCCCGCCGGAGCCGCCGATGGAATCGAGATTGAATCCGAAAAAGCTGCCACTCGACGCGAGTTCGATCCGGTCCGGCTGACCATAAGCATAGACCAACGACGGCGCCGAGTTGGATTTGAGGGCGGCGATGGCTTCCTTCTGGCTGGGCGCAACGGCCTGTAAACCGCCTGCCAGCGAGTTGAGCGCGGAGCCGAGGTTCTGGTAGACGAAGGCCGAGAAGTTCGTCTGGCCATCGGGAGCGAGCAGTGACTTGAAGATCGCTGACCGCGTTAGCGTGATTCCGGCGGCTTGCTGGCCGATAGCCTGCGTGAGCAGGGCAGGGCTGGCAGCGGCCACCAGATATCCGTTAACGAATGTGTAATTGATGGACAGCGAGGATTTCGCCGACTGCACCGTATAGTACGTCCGTCCGTTCACCTGGGCCTGCGTCAGCGTGAGGCTGACATTGCTGTTGTGCTGGTTTGCTTTGGCGATCAAGGTTTCGATGGTTTGCTCCAGGCGCGTGGGATCGTAGACTTCGATGGCGAATTTCCAGCTCGGCGTAGGGAGCACCGGCCCATCGACAGCGAAAGCCATGTCGCCGCCAAGGGGCGCGGCGAGATCGTTCAGCACGCTGACACCGGTCTCCGATTCGAATTCGGCTTCTTGAGTGGAGAAGTTCGGATCGACGGACTGGATGGCATTGAACAGCTCCTGGACCGCTGCTTGGGGCTGAATCACCACAAAGGACACCACGAAACTGGCGTCGGGCGAGACGAAATTGACCGCTCCCATAGGCGCAGGCGATGCCAGCCAAGCTGCCATTCCATGGCGCTGCTGGGCGAAGGTCACGACAGCGCTATTCTCGGTTTTGCCGCTGATCTCTTTCCGCTGGACCAGAAGGTGCTGCACATCCGAGACTCCCAGCTGCTTCAACATGGCAGGCTTTTCACTGGTACTTACGGACTGCGGCAGAATTTGTTCCATGTCCACACAAATCAGCCATTCAGCGCCGGCCTGGTAGGCGGCGAGAATCTGCTGGTAAAACGTGGACTGCGCAAACGTTCCCGAGCCAGGCTGCTGAATGAGCGCTGCCACGGACCGCAAGACGGATGGGTTCGGCGAAATAGCCACAAACCCGTTCATGAGAAGGGCGAACGCGCCATTCGTGACGGGCGCAGCCGGCAGCGCCGAGGGATCCTGAACCACAGTGAGACTGACACCGTTCGGCATCCGGCCCAATTGCTGCTGCAAATACGGAAGGAAACCGGAGGCAGTGACCTGCGCCATAATCAGCGGAGCGCTGTCTTGCCCCGCGGGTTTTCCGGCTGCCGTGAATACCACTTCGTTGCCGAGGTAACTGCTGAACGCCTGCACGGCATTCAGAAGCTGCGTAAATTTGGCTTGATCCTGCTGGGCGTTCCACCAGTCGCGCAGCGCCTGGCTCTGGCTCAGGCGATCCTGAAAGATCTGCTGCGCGTTCCCGATCATGCCGCCGATGTTGGGGATGGCGACGTAGATTACGGTGTTATCGGGAACCAGCGGAAGAAGGACCGAAGAGTAGCGCAGGCCCGGGCCTGGCGTAGCCTCGAACTCCTTCTGCATACGCTTAAACTCGCTCAACAGTGCGAGATGCTGGTCGAGATTACGGCTCCAGGCGATTTCGTCCTTGATGGGAGCGGGGGCCAGGGTGGGGCTGGTGGAAAGCTGCTCGCCGGGATGCAAAACCTCCGACTTATTCGATTGATCCACCTGCACGACGCCCTGAAGCACGGCGACGCGCGAGCCCTTAATGCCGCTGTCGACCGCAAACACCGTGCCTTTCACGGAAATGAGAAAGTCGTTGGTCGCGACGTAGAGCTTGCCATCACGCTGCTTGGCGGCCTGCACGATAACGCTGCCCCGGCCCACGCGAATAGTCATGCCGCTGCGTTTGCGGGAAAGAGAAAGACCGGAACGCTCGCGCATTTCGACTAAAGAGCCGTCGGCCAGGCGAACCATGGCGCTCGATCCGCGAGCGGTGAGGATTTCTTCGCGTTCGCTCAGCGCCGCGCCGGCGACGAGCGGAGTGGTGCCGGTGTCGGATACACGATAGAGGAAGCCGTTGACGCTCTCCACGGTGCCGCGGGCTCCGCCGGGAGCAGGGAGCAAATAATCGCGGCCCTGCCATGCGCCGATTCCGATGCCGATGGCCAAAGCCGCGGCCATGGCCCATTTGGATTCGGGCGCGAAGATCCAATGCGTCCTTTGCAGGGGCTTCATCTCGGCGACTTTGCCCGAACGCGCCGCTTCGAGCTCATTGCGGCATCCAGCGCAGGTATGGATGTGATCTTCGAACAGCCATCGCTGGGCTTCGGGAAGCTGCTTGGAGCGATAAGCAGGGATCAGGGCGCGGAAATCCGCGCACGTGCGCAAGATGGCGGCGTCTTGCGATGCCTGCGCCTGTTGCGAGAGCTTGGACCATGCGCGGCGGGAAGCCTGCTCCACGGCTGCCGGGTCCATTTCATCGGCCTGGATGGCGGCAATTGCCTGATCGAGGATTTGGTCGGAATTCAAATTCGTACTCATTGCTTTTCTCCCAGGAATCTGCTGATTTCCCCTTGCAGTTGCGTGCGCGCGCGATGGAGCGTCACGCCCACGCCACCCACCGAGAGGTCGAGCATCTCGGCAATCTGCGCGTTGGTATAGCCTTCAAAATAGTGCAGGGCGAAGACCTCACCGGTGCGCGGCGCCAAACGCGCAATGGCGCGGCGGATGCAATCGCGCAGCTCGCGCGCCTGCTGCTTGCTGTCGGCGGGCGCGTCGGCGCTTGCCAGGATGGGCTCCTGCGTTTCGAGTGGAATGTGTTTCGATTCGCGGCGGTCACGCACCAGGTCGAGCGCTGCGTTCACCGCCGAGCGGTGCAGATACGCAGCCACGTTATCCATGGGCGGTGCGTCGGGCGCGCGGCGAACCAGGCGCATGAACACGGTTTGCAAGACATCTTCGGCGTCCGACGCATTGCCCGTAATGCGGTAGGCGGCGCGCAGCACGCCGGCATGATGCGCCTGGTAGATTTGCTCCAGATCGGCGGGCCGGCCGAATACCGGCGGCGGCTGACTCATTACAACCTGCAAGCTCTCCATACACCCATAAGACAGGTTTGGAGAGCGATTATTACGGGAATCGGTTTAGCCATAGATCGCCTTCACTAAGGAAACGATTTCGCCCGGAACCAGATGCTGCCAAGGCTGCCCCTCGCGCATTCGCCGGCGGACTTCAGAAGCAGAGATAAGGCCAATGTCTTGTGGAACTTCCAAGGAGTGGATGCGATGGCAAAAATCGGGCGGCGGCTCGAAACAGCCGTCCCGCGGAGCAACCAGCAGCTCGAAACGGCCGATCATGTCGCGAAACGCACCAGGTGTGCCGTAATCCCAATTCACGATGCGCTCGGCGGCATCGCGACCACACAGGAAGAGCAGGCGAACGGTATCTCCGTAGGACTCGCAGCATTCCGCCGCGATTTCCGCGAAAAGGCCTCCGGCACTGGTGGCGACGGAAAAACGAGGTTCCGCTTGCGTGGCTGCGAGCAGCATCTCGATGCGCTGTTCGAGGGTCGCGCCTTCATATGCTTTGTGCGGAAACTCGCGGGGCAAGACGAACAGGACTTCCTCGACGCGGGCGAGCGCGGCACGAGCCAGCTCCACGTGCGCACAGGTGGGCGGGTTGAACGCGGCCGAAAGAACTCCCAGAGCAGCCGGACGTCCCGGGGCGCGACGGAAGAAATCAAGGCTCACGCTACCGTTGTAGTACACTGAGGCACGTTTCGATGCGGACTCTTATTTATTTTGTTGCGGCGTGCGCAGCTTTTGCGCAGGATTACGATCTACTGATTCGCGGCGGGCGGATTGTGGACGGCACGGGAAACCCGTCCTTTATCGGCGACATCGCGATACGCGGCGATCGCGTAGCGGCGATTGGACATCTGGGCGGGGTGCAGGCCAAGCGAACGGTCGAGGCAGCGGGGCTGACTGTCGCGCCAGGCTTCGTCGACATGCACAACCATTCCGATTACACGCTATTAGCCGACGGGAACGCGCAAAGCATGATCCGGCAGGGTGTGACGACGATGGTGTTGGGCGAGGGCGAATCCGTCGCGCCGGTTGGCGGCAAGCAGCCACATGTCTCCCGGCGAGTGCTGGTGAGCGGCGGCGAACCGGACTGGCAGGATTTCGACGGCTATTTCGCGCGTCTGCTGCGGCAGGGCACCTCGACGAACGTGGCGACCTACGTGGGATCGAGCCAGATCTGGACCTACGTACACGGCGAGCAGGCGGGACCAGCAACGGCTGCGGAACTCGAGCAGATGCGCGCGCTGGTGCGGCAGGCGATGGAGCAGGGCGCGCTTGGCGTCAGCAGTTCCCTCAGCGGCCCACCGGGATCATGGATCGACACCGATGCGCTGGTCGCCATGTGCGAGGCCGCGGCTCCATTCGGCGGCTGGTACTCCACGCATATGCGCACGGAAGGGCGAGGCGTTTTTGAATCGGTGGCGGAAGCGATCGAAATCGGCCGGCGCGCCCATGTGCCGGTGGACATCATTCACTTAAAGATTGCCGAGCATTCCATGTGGGGGCAGATGCCCGAGCTCGTGGCGACCATCGCGCGGGCCCGTGCCGAAGGCGTGCAGGTGCAGGCGAATGTTTATCCCTACCGCGCCGGGCAAAACGACTTGGCCAGCATTATTCCGCCGTGGGCGCACGAGGGCGGCGCGGAAGCCATGATCCGGCGCCTGAAGGACCCGGCACTGCGGCCGCGTCTGGAGAAGGAAATCCTCAACGGCATTCCAGGCTCCAACTGGTACGACCATTACACGGCCACCGGCGGTTGGGACGGCATGCTGCTGGTCTCGCTGGCGAACCCGCAATACAAGAAGTTCGAAGGCATGCGCATGAACCAGGTTATCGAGGCGCAGGGCAAACCGCCGCTGGATGTGCTTTTTGACCTGCTGGAGAGTAACGGCGGCTCGGTGCCGACCGTCTACTTCCATCATTCCGAAGAAGACATGCGTTACGCGTTGAAACAGCCCTTTGTGTCGGTCGGATCAGACGGAACAGCGGTAGCTACGGAGGGTCCGCTGGCGGCCGGGCACCCGCATCCCCGCTATTACGGCACGTTTCCGCGCATTTTGGGTCGGTATGTGCGAGAGGAGAAGGTGCTGACACTGGAAGACGCGGTGCGCAAAATGACGTCCGCGAATGCGGCGAAAATCGGGGCTTACGACCGGGGGTTACTGCGGCCGGGGTTGATGGCAGACGTGGCAATTTTTGACGCCGAGCACATCATCGACAATGCGACGTTCGCCAAACCGCACCAGTACGCAACCGGCGTCGAATACGTGATTGTCAACGGCCGCGTGGTTCTGGACCGTGGGCAGCACACGGGAGCGCGGCCGGGCATGATTCTGAAGCGGCAGCACGGCGGCAGGGCATAGCGGTAGATTAGAGAGAGACATGTTCACGTGGATTTGTCCGCAGTGCGGCCGCGAAGTCCCGCCGGCCTATGACCAATGCCCGGATTGCTCGGGCAAAACAGCGGGTCAGGCGCCGCAGCCACCCGCACAGGGGCCTTCCGCAGGCGCTCCTCAGGCGCCCCCGTCATATCCTCCGCCGCCGCAGTACGCGCCGCCTCAGCAGCAGTACGCACCGCCGCGGCAGTTCGCACCCACGCCACAATACCCGCCACCTCCGCAGTACGCGCCACCCGGCGCGCAGGCACCGGCGCCGCCGTATCTGATGCAGCAGCAGCCTCCGGGGCCGAAAGTTCCGCCATGGCTGATGAGCATCGGTTTCGCGGTTCTGTTTCTGGCCGTGGGTGCCGCGCTGTTTTTCGGCATCAAGCGCTTTAGCGGTTCAGGCGAGGCATCCGCCAGCACTTCGGCGCCGCCGGAAAGCTCTGCAGCAGCGGCGCCCGGAGCCGCCAAGAAGAACAGTACGCTGCAGAAATACGTGGAAGTGGGCGGCTTGCGGCTTACGGAAAGCGGAGGCAAGGCGGAAGTGCACTTTTTGGTGATCAACCACTCCGGCGCTGAAATGTCCGACCTGTCCGCAAACGTGAACCTGTGGGCGCGTACGGCTAAGTCAGATGAAGAAGCGATCGGAACGTTTTCGTTCAAGCTCTCGTCGCTTGGAGCGTATGAATCAAAGGACATGACCGCCCCGCTGACGACTAAGTTGCGCGTTTACGAGCTTCCCGACTGGCAGAACCTAACTGCCGAGGTGCAGATCACTTCCCCACAGTAGTTTCGGTCGGCTAATGGTCGGAATTGCCGTGTAGCATATTCAACGTATTCGTCGCATCGTCCACAAAGAATAAGCCGTCTCGCCCGAACGCGAGCCCAAATAATGCGCCGGCACCGGCTGGACTGCCGGAGTTATCCAACTGTTTCGTGAAGAACTGAAAGCCAAACGGCGTGGTTAAAACAAGGTTACCGTCCTGGCTATTTACAGTGGCGATGGTATCAAAGGGACCGATTGCCAAACCCAGCGGTCCATTCAGAGAGCCTCCCTGGGTCACGGTGATACCTGTTCCGGCGGAAGTTTGGCGGTGCGAGGCGTTGGAAATCGCCGCGATGCGGTTCCCTGCCGTGTCTGCCACATAGAGAACATCCCCGAAGCCGAGGCCGACTCCTGTCGGGCCGACGACGAGCGCGGCTGGATCGGTATGGGTGGGAAATCCTGAGCCGATCACGGTCATGGAGTCTACTGTCGGTATGGCGTTTCTATGGACGTCCAAGACGATGCGCAGAACAGTTCCATTATTTACGACGGTGCCGCCGGCAGCGACCGTCCCAGGATTCAACACGTTCGTTACGAAGAGCACAGCGCCATCGCCATCGTCCCGTGCCGTCATGTCCCAAGGGCCGGCAATCATCGCATTTGCGATGGTCTCAACCACCTGACCGGAACTATTCAGAACAATCAGGCACCCGGGTTGGGCAGTTGCAGCCGTCCCATCTGTGGTGGGCAGACTGCCGACTATGACCCAACCGGATCGTAGCACCACCAAGGCTGTAGTCAGGCCTACGCCGCCCGGGCACGCACCGGGAAGGCTTGCGGATGAGATAGAAGCGAACAGACTGACATTCCCTTGTGGCGATACCTGTACGATCGTTGTGCCGGTCCCCTGAAAATTCTGACTGCTATTGAAGTTACTCACCAGAATATTTCCCTTGACCAGACTGCCTCGATTGTGGCGAACCACGGCAACTCCGTACGGGTTGAGGTCGCCGTTCGCCGGCACCGTTGATGCCAGGGTGGTAACAGTTGTAAAGTCGTTCTCATCCGCCCGTATTGCCGGGGGAAGGCTGGCGATCACGCTCAACAGGCAGGCTGCAGCCGCAATCCGGTATTGTGTCATCATCCGCTCCAATAGTAGAGTTCTGCTCATTTACTGCTGCGGACGATTTTAGGTCTCTACTTATCGACCGACAAGAGAGAATTCACACTGGCAATGTAAATTGTGAAGACAGCAGATAGACAGCAGCGGCCTAGTCACAGTTAGGCGGATGTAACAGTTCTTAATAACTCGGACTTACCCGATGTCAGCCGTACAGAATTTGCACTTAGTCGCTTCGGGGGCGATTGTTTCCGTGCATCGGGGGCATTTCTTGCTGGGCGGGGGCGGAGCGTCCTTTATCAGTGCTTTTGTGATCATATAAACGACAAATGCAATGACGACGAAATCTACAACATTGCCGAAGAAGCGGCCGTAAGCGATCGCGTTCACAGCTGGTTTACCGTCGGGACCTACGGTGGTTCCCAACACAAGTTTCGCTGATGTCCAGTCACCGGTGGGCAGCAACGGACTGATAATGGGCATGATGATGTCGGCCACCAGCGACGACACCACCTTCCCTGTGGCGGCACCCATGATGAAGCCGATCGCCAGCGCCAGAACAGAATTTTTAAGCAGGAACTCCTTGAATCCTTTGAGCATATGTTTGCGCCTCCGTTACTGTACTGCGCATGGTACTACAGATCACAGGATTACAGGTGACGAAGTGTGCGCAGGATAACGGAGGCGATTTCCACTGAGCGTGAATCGAAGTGCGGGTTCAAATCGAGAGCCTTCTGGAAATTCCGGACGGCCGCACCCGCGTTGCCAAGCGCATTGGCAATCATGGCCGCATGGAAGTAGAAGGAAGGCTCCGGAGTGCCGAAGCGCATCGCTTTTGCCGCCGCTTCCTCGGCCTCTGCATAGCGATGGTTCTTGTATAGCGCCCATGCCAGCGCATCATATGTGTAAACGTCGCCGCGAACGTCCAGTTCCGCGCGCGCCAAGTCCAACGCCCGCTCCAGCTTCCGGTCCTGATCGGCAAACACCAAAGCCAGGTTCCGGTTCGTCTTTTCGTTGGCAGCCACAGTCATGCGATCCACTACATCCAGCAATTGGTTCTGACGCAGTGCTTCTCTGGGCTTGCCTGTACGTTCATATAGGTCAGCCAGGGCTTCCGCGTATTCGGGCATCGGGACCGCGGCCTGCGCGCGCTGGAAGTTTTCGATGGCAGCCGGCAGATTTCCTTGCGCTGACAACACGCGGCCCAGTCCGGCGAGAGCCGGATGATACCCGGGAAACGTGCGCGACGCCGTGGCAAACGCCTCCGCAGCCTGGCTGAGCCGGCCCGTCTTGAAATAAAGGTTGCCGAGGTCCACCAGGCACCAGGCCGTATTCTCTGGCGACGAACTACCCGCCTCGACAGCTCGTTGCATGATGGAGATGGCTCCCTCGGCATCGCCCATCACCCAGCGATAGTACGACGCACGGTTATAACTCGCCTGGTTGGGCCGCAGCGACATCATCTTTTGATACGCGCCTGCGGCTTCCTCGTACTGCCCCATCTCCATCAAGGCATCGCCGAGGGTTCCCCAATTCCAGGAATCGTCCGGAGCGATGCCGATCATCTGCCGGGAGAACCCGGCAACTTCGGAAAAATGATGCCGCTCCAGCCCGATCTCGCTGCGCAGACGAAGCGCCTCGTAATTACCCGGTTCCGTTCGCAGCGTGAGATTCACGAGTTTCTCGGCGCGATCGATGTACCCGAAATCCGTCGTCTCCCGCATCTTTTGTATGTAGGCGCCCGCCAGCAGGTTCTGATAATGCAGGTCCTCAGGCTTCGAGGCGGCAAGTTTCTGGTAAGCTGCGATCCGTTCGTCGGTTTTGAGTCGTGCGGCAACGCCCATACGGTCCGAATCGGACTCCTGAGCCCGGAAGACCGGACAGAAAGCCAGGGTAATCAGAAGAAATCCGCGCATGCTTGAAGGAAATACGCAACCGGGCGGCAATCGGATTTCAGCAGTCGGCTTCTATTAACAAAAGGCAACATTGACTCGGCCGGCGCCGCATCACCAGAATCGGGTCAAGGCCTCTCTTCCGCGAATGAAGCTCACCAAGACTCATTACCTGTGGATTCTGGCACTTGGCCTGGCTCTGCGAGTGGTGCTTTTCGTGAACTTGCCGCGGGATCTATCGGTTTGTGCGACCGACTTTTCGCCCTTCTACGCCGGCGGAAAGTTGCTGGGATCGCCAAACATCTACGATCCGGCGACCGTTTTCGGCGTGCTCGACCACAGCGTCGGCTGTCACGCAGCCTGGGCCGTCTGGATCAAGCCGCCGTTTTATGCGATATTCATGTGGCCGTTGGCACAACTGCCGTTCGGCTGGGCACTCTGGATCTGGCGAGTCCTTGGCGTGGGCGCGCTCGCAGGCTTCATCTGGCTTTGGCCGGGGAACCGTTGGGCAGCGGCCGCGATGCTCGCGTGGTCCTCGCCGGTGGCCGCTAACTTCAATGCGGGCCAGGACGTGGCGTTCCTGCTCTTATTCGTCGCGGCGGCCTATCGCCTGATCGAAAAAGGCAGTCTGTTTGCGGCCGGTTTGGTATTAGGGCTCTGCGCCATCAAGTTCCACCTATTTATATTGCTGCCCGTGCTTCTGATCCGCCGCAAGCTGTGGCCTGCGTTCGCGGGGCTGGCGGTAACGGGCACAGCGCTCACCGGGCTCTCGTTCGCCGCGGGAGGACGTCATTGGATCGGGGAATACCTCACTGCGCTACGCACTCTTGGCCCGTTTTACGATTCCGGGGGATTTGACTACCCAAACCTGCGGTGCCTGTTCCACGGATACAATCCCGCGTTCTTCATCGCTGCGGCGGTCATTGCCTGCGCTGTCTGGGTAATGATTCGATCCGGGCCGCTGGATTACGGATTCGCAGCCGTCATCACCGGCGGCCTTCTGCTCACACCGCACTCGACTCTGCCTGATCTCGCGTTGATGGCGCCGGCTGCACTCCTGGCTGCTCGCAACCGCGGACCGGCGCGCTACTTGGCTTTGCTGCTGATGTCGCCGCTGCCACCACTTATCTGGGATGGTGCCGGAGTCTGGACCGTCCTCATGATGGCATTACTGCTGCTGATGTGGCTCGCGACGCGGCGGCAAGCTTCGCCGGACGAGAGGGGAATTCTACCCTCGGCCGTGCGCGAGATAGCGCCCGAGCCTGTCCATAGCGGGCTCTAGAATCGCGCGCTCGGCAGCGTAGCAAATGCGAACCGAGCCCTCGCCGCCCGCGCCAAACGCCACACCCGGCGCCAGCCCGACTTTGGTTTCCATCAGCAGCCGCCGGCAGAATTCGAACGAATCCGTCAATCCCTCGATTTTCGGAAACAGGTAAAAGGCCCCGTCGGGCTCGGGAACGGTGACGCCCGGCATGCGCCGCAATGCAGCTAAACAGAAGTCCCGGTTCTCTTTCAGGCGTGCCAGCATGTTCACCAGTTCCGCTTCTCCGCATTCGAGCGCGGTTTCAGCGGCTTTCTGAGCGAACGTGGGCGCATGCGAGATGATGAACTCATTGAGCTGTGTGGCTTTGAGGCCCAAATCGCGCCGGGCAATCAGCCAGCCCACGCGCCAGCCTGTCATGCAATAGCTCTTCGAAAATGAATGCACAACGGCAACCGCATCCTGTCGCGTGGCTTTGCGCAAAATCGAGGGCACGGGCTCGCCGAGGTTCCGGCCTGCGTAATACAGGCGGTCGTACACTTCGTCGGCCAGCAGCCACAGTCCGTGTTTGCGGCAGAAATCCAGCAGCCGTTGCTGTTCCTCATCGGTCGCCACCCAACCCAGCGGATTCGAAGGCGATGTATACAGTAGCACTCGGGTGCGTGGAGTCACCGCGGCCTCCAGCGCATCGAAATTCACTCGGTACCGGTCGCCGCAAAGCGGATGCGGGATTTGCTTCACCACCGCATTGGCCATGGCGAGAATCGACGAGCCGTTGGGCCAAGCCGGCGTGAGCACCAGAGCCTCATCACCCGGATCGACCATCGCGCGCAGGCTCACGTTGAGCGCCTGCACACCCGACGCCGTGATTACGATCTCGCTCTCGGGATCGAGCGCCACGCCATGCCACTTTCGATACTGGCCGGCGATGGCGCGACGCAGCGAAGGCAGGCCTGCGTTCTCGGTGTAAAACGTGAAGCCGTTTGCCAGGGCATCCACCGCCGCCTGCTTGATAAATGCCGGCGTGGGCAGGTTCGACTCGCCGAAGTACAACCGCAGCACCCCGTCCATCGACATGGCGATTTCGGCCAGCTCACGGATGCGCGAGTGCGGCACGTTCTCGACGGATTGGGCGAGAGAGGGCATCTCAGCCATTGTGCCAGAAGCATGCCGGCAGCATTGCCGGACCGTTGATGTCTTGCGACAGAGGCGTGGCGGCGGAGCCTCGCTCACGCGGAATCAGGGCATACGAAGTTCGCGACAGTCTGCGCCGCCTCACTTCTCTCTGAGACTTTCGCGAACCTTGCGTCCGTACTCCGCGCCCTTCGCCAGCACCTGCGCGGCATCCAGACTCGTGACCTGTCCGTCGCGGACCACCTGCCGCCCGTTCACCATGACGTCGCGAACGTCGCTAGCCTTCAGCGCGTACACCATCTGCGAGTACACGTCATAGAGCGGAACGGCATTGGGCCGGTCCAGCCGCACAACGATCACATCGGCCCGCTTACCGGACTCGATCGAGCCGATCTCCTTCTCAAGACCCAGCGCCCGCGCCCCTCGAATCGTCGCCATTTCGAGCGTTTGGCGCGCCGGCAGCACGACGGGATCGAGTGCGGTGACTTTCTGGAGTTTCGACGCCAGATCCATCTCCTCGAACATGTCGAGATCGTTATTGCTGCCCGCCGGCCCGTCCGGTCCAAGACCCACCGCTATGTCGAGCGCCAGCATCTTCAGCACCGGCGCTACACCGCTCGCTAGCTTCATGTTGCTCGAAGGACAGTGCGCTACGCCCACGTGCCGTGCGCGAAGAATTTCCAGGTCGGCATCATCGGTCCACACAGCGTGCGCGGCTACGGTGCGGCCATTGAAGATACCCATCGCATCGAGCGCCGCCGTCGGTGTCTTGCCTCGCGTCGCCAGAGAATCATCGTTCTCGCGTTTGGTTTCGGAAAGATGAATCAACAACGGCGCCGAATAGCGATTCGCCAGCGCGCGCGCAGCCTTTAGTGTTTCATCCGAATTTGTGTAGATCGCATGCGGGGCCGGCGCCGGTGTGATCAGCGGGTCGTCATGAAACCGTTTCAGGAATTGCTCGGTGTACTGCAAAGCGTCGGCCGGCGTCTTCGAGTCCGGCGAGGGAAACCCGATAATCGTTTCGCCCAGCACTCCGCGCATGCCGCACTCTTTCGCGGTTTCGGCGATCACGTCCTCGAAGTAGTACATATCGGTGAACGTGGTCGTGCCGCCCGTGAGCATTTCGAGACACGCCAGCCGCGTTCCCCAGCGCACAAAATCCGGCGTCACATTACGCGCTTCGGCGGGAAAAATGTACTTCTCGAGCCACTCCTGCAGCCGCAGATCGTCGGCGATTCCGCGCAGCAGCACCATTGGCGCATGTGTATGCGTGTTGATCAAGCCAGGCGCAATCAACGCGTCCGGCCGGTCGAGGCGCTGCTTCGGCTGATAATCGCGGTCGATCTCGGTCCTGGAACCCGCAGCCACAATGCGCTCCCCGCGAACCGCAACCGCGCCGTTCTCAATCACGCGCCGCGCGCCGTCCATGGTGATGACGTAATGCGCGCTCCAGATCCAATCCACCGGCTCCGCAAACGCCCCGCACGAAACCAGCGCCAATAGGCTACAGAAACGACGCATCAAAAGGCCTCGGAAAAAGATCTCGGAGCCGGTGACTCTCCGTCTTGCCGTGCGGATTTGCCAGAACCACTTCGATATCCCCGCAAAACTCCCAGAGAATCTGGCGGCAGGCGCCGCACGGCGGTGTCAGCACATCCGTGTCGGCCGCCACCGCAATCCGCCGGAACTTGCGCGCTCCTTCGGAAATCGCCTTGAAAACCGCCACGCGTTCCGCGCACATCGTCAGCCCGTAAGTCGCGTTCTCCACGTTGCAGCCCTTGTGCACCCGGCCCGTTTCATCTTCCAGCGCCGCGCCAACCTGGAACTTTGAAAAGGGTGCATGTGCGTTCTCGCGAGCCGCAAGCGCAGCGGAAACCAGCGCGTCCATTCAAATTTCCAGGCGCGGCAAGAGTGCCCTCAGCAGCTTTATCAGAGTGCCGCGAACCGCCTCTCCAGTTTCCAGTACTTCAGCATGATCGATCTTCTTGGGTAATACTCCGGCCGCCATGTTGGTCACGCAGGAGATCCCCAGGCACTTGGCTCCCATGTGATTGGCGGCAATCACTTCGGCCACCGTCGACATCCCCACCATGTCGGCGCCGATCGTGCGCAGGTATCGGATTTCCGCCGGTGTTTCGTAACTCGGCCCCATCACCGCCGCGTACACGCCTTCCTGGAGCTTTACACCCGCCTCACGGCCCACCTGTTTCGCCGTTTCGCGATACGCGCGCGAATACGCTTCCGACATATCGGGGAATCGCGGCCCGAGCGCTTCGTCGTTGGGCCCGGCGAGCGGGTTCGCGCCCTGCAGGTTGATGTGATCGGAAATCAGTACCAACTCCCCACGTTCGAAAGCCGCGTTGATGCCCCCCGCCGCGTTCGTGAACACAAACGTCCGCACACCCAACTCCCCTAACACGCGTACGCCAAGCGCCACGTGCGCAGCCGTATATCCCTCGTACAGATGCGCCCGCCCGGCCATCACGGCCACTTCGAGCGACCCCAGCATCCCGAAAACCAGCTTGCCCGCGTGGCCCACCGCCGTCGATGCCGGCCAGTGCGGAATCGACGTATAAAGGAACTCCTCGCGGCCGAGCAGTTCGTCGGCGAATCCGCCGAGACCGCTGCCCAGCACCACGGCAATCCGGGGGCGCAGCTTGGTCCGCATGCCGATCCATTTGGCCGCGTCCGAAATCAAACCAGCATCCCCGCGATGCACGCCGACATGAAATTGGCCATCGACCCTACCGCCACCGATTTTAAACCCAGCCTCGCCAAATCCCCCTTGCGGCTGGGCGCAATGGCCCCGATCCCCCCGATCTGGATGGCAATACTGCTGAAGTTAGCGAAGCCGCATAAAGCATACGTTGCTATGGTGAACGACCGCGGCGCCAGGTGCGTTTTCAGCGGTCCGAGCTGCAAAAACGCCACAAATTCGTTCAGCACCAGCCGCGTACCCAACAAATTGCCGATCGTGGCGCAGTCGTCCCACGCCACGCCCATCAGCCATGCCACCGGCGCGAACAGCCACGCAAAAATCTGCTGCAACGATCCCGGCAGCCAGTGAAAGCCCTCCACGGTCCGTCCCCACCCCAAAACGCCATTCACCATAGCGATCAGCGCCAAAAACGCGATCAGCATCCCGCCGATGTTGAGCGCCAGGTGCAGGCCGTCACCCGCGCCCTGCGCCGCCGCGTCAATCACGTTCACCGCGGTCTTCTCCACGCGCACTTCCACGCGGCCGGCAGTTGCGGGTTTGTCCACCTCCGGCACAAACATTTTTGCCAGCATGATAGTGGCGGGTGCGGTCATAATCACAGCCGTCAGCAGATGTTCCACCTGCACCCCGGCAATCTTCACGTAGGCTGCCATGACCGCGCCCGAAATATGCGCCATGCCGCTCACCATGATGGTGAACAGCTCCGATTCCGTCATGCCCGCGATGAACGGCTTAATCGTCAGCGGCGCTTCCGTTTGGCCCATGAAAATGCTGGCCGCTACGTTCAGCGATTCCGCTCCGCTCGCGCCCATGATCTTCTGCATCACTACCGCCATGGCGCGCACAATCACAGGCATCACACCGAGGTAATAGAGGATTGAGAAAAACGACGCGATGAAGATGACGATGGGCAATACCTGAAACGCGAAGACCACGCCGAACGGTCCGCTCTTGATGCCCAACGGACCGAATACAAAGTTGCTGCCCGCCTCCGCAAAACTGAGCATGGCATTGACGCCCACGCTGGCCAGTTGGAACAGCTTTCGGAACGGGGTCTTGAGAATCAGCAGAGCCAGGGCAAACTGCAGGCCGACGCCCCACAGTACCACCCGTAATTGAATCGCGCGCCGGTGCGTGGAAAACAGGCACGCCAACGCGAGAATCGCTGCGATCCCCAGCAGGCCTGTGAAGCGGCCCATTTAAGCGGCGGCGAGTAAATCCCGGCAGGTCACCCAACGACCTCCAGAATCAGTTCCCGGTCCTCGGCCTTTTGCGAGGAAACGCGGAACGCGCCTTCCACCAGCTCCGCGGCTTCCTCCACGCGCTCTTCGTTGGTGTAATAGAGGCGGCACAGGACCGCGCCCGCGTCCACTTTCTCGCCCACCTTCACTTCCAGGATCACGCCGACGGCTGGATCGATGCGGTCTTCCTTGCGATCGCGCCCCGCGCCCATTAGCGTCGAAGCACGGCCGATATCCTCAGCCTCGATGGCGCTGATGTAACCCGCGCGCGGAGACGTAATCTCGCGCATTCCCGTCGCATTGGGCAGCAGTTCGAACTTGTCCAGCGCCTGCGGGTTCCCTCCCTGCGCCTGAATCACCTGCTTAAACTTTTTGTAGCCCGAGCCGTCCACCAGCTTGTTCTCGGCCATATGCCGCGCATCTTCCAGAGTGGGCGTAATCTTCGCCAGGAAAATCATGCGAGCCGCCAGCTCGATGCTCAGCCGCGTCAGATCCGGCGGACCCTGGTTCATCAGCGTCTGCGATACTTCCATCACCTCGAGCGCGTTGCCCACCGCATACCCGAGCGGCTGGTTCATGTCGGTAATGAGCGCCTGCACGCGTTTGTCCACGCGCCGCCCGATCCCCACCATCATCTGCGCCAGCCGTCGCGCGTCCACCTGCTTCTTGATGAACGCCCCGCTCCCCACCTTCACATCGAGCACTAGCGCGTCCAGCCCTTCCGCCAGCTTCTTCGACATGATCGAGGATGCAATCAGCGCGATCGATTCGACTGTCCCCGTGACATCGCGCAGCGCATACAGTTTGCCATCCGCGGGTGCCACCTGCTCCGACTGCCCAATAAACACCAGCCCGATATCCCGCAATTGCGCTTGTGCCTGCTCCACCGTAAGATCGGTGCGCAACCCGGGAATCGATTCCAGCTTGTCGAGCGTTCCGCCCGTGTGCCCAAGCGCGCGCCCCGATATCATCGGTACGATTACTCCGGCTGCGGCCGCCAGCGGCGCCACAATCAGGCTCGTCTTATCCCCCACGCCGCCCGTCGAGTGCTTATCAACCTTGATGCCGGGGACGCCCGATAGATCCACCGTCTCGCCGGAACGGATCATGCAGTCGGTCATCGTGCTGACCTCGCGGTCCGTCATGCCGGCGAAAAAAACAGCCATCAAGAATGCGGACATCTGATAATCGGGTATTTCGCCGCGCGTATACCCCTCAACCAGATAGGAAATTTCTCCTGAATCCAGTTCCCCGCCGTCACGCTTCCGTTGGATCAAATCAACTGTTCGCATGGAAATGAGACCTTAGGCTACCACCTTAAGGCGCTGAAAGTAAAGGAATAGCTGGACCTTACACACACTCGTTCCTGACGCTCCGCGCCGGAAATGTTAACCTGACATCGCCATGGATGCCGCTCCGATTCTCGCCCGCGTCGCTCGCATCTTGCGTGAAACCGGGCTCGAAGCCGTCATGATCGGCAATGCGGCCGCCGCCCTACACGGAGCGCCTGTCACCACCGTCGATGTCGATTTCCTCTTCCGCAAAACGCCAGCAAATCTTCGCAAGCTGAAGAAGTTAGCTAGGGCGCTCGACGCTACCGTCCTGCGGCCGTACTATCCAGTGTCCGATCTTTATCGTGTCATGGCCGAGGAGCAGTCGCTCCAGATCGATTTTATGGCCACCGTCCACGATTGCGCTCTCACGACAGCGTGAAAAGCCGCGCGATTTCGATCGAAATCGGCTCCGAGAAAGTCCTGGTCGCATCTCTGCCTGATATCATTGCCAGTAAGCGCGCGGCAAATCGCCCACGCGACCGTGCGGTGCTGGATGCCCTCACAAGGACGCTCAAGAATCAGGAAACCCTCACGCCGCCAGAAGCTCGCGGCACTGAAACGGGAAAGTGAACGATCTCTCGACGATCAAATTCGCCGCCTTCTAGCCAAGCCACCGGGCGAACGCACGCACTTCCTGCGCAAACGTATCGGCATCGGCGCCACCTGCTTGTAGCGAAGGGGCACGCCGCCTCTGCGGGCACCTGCGGCTCGTATTACACCTGCATCATCGGCACTCTGTACTCGCCGCGAAAAATCTCTCCAAACACCTCAACGATCTCCTCGTGAATCAGCCCGTTGTCCGCCAACAGATCCGGCCCGCGCAGGTCGTGCGGCTCGCCGTGCATTCCCGAGAACTTTCCGCCTGCCTCCGCTACCAGCAGCCTGCCGGCCGCCATATCCCACGGATTCAACCCGAACTCCCAAAAAGCCTCCAACCGCCCGCACGCCACAAACGCCAGATCGATTGCCGCCGACCCGCATCTCCTGACCCCGTGCGACTGCATCCCAAGCTGGTGATAAAAGTGAATGTTGATGCTCTTGTGTCGTTTGCTGCTGGGAAAACCCGTGGCTACCAGCGCGCTTTCCAGTTTCGCGACCTTCGAGACGTGAATGCGCTCGCCGTTTAGATATGAGCCCCCGCCGCGTTCCGCCGTGAATAACTCCTCGTTGATGGGATCGAAGATGACCCCCGCAATCAGCTCGCCTTGGTGCTCCAGCGCCATCGTCACGTTGAAACACGGGAAGCTGTGCGCGAAGTTCGTCGTGCCATCCAGCGGGTCCACGTACCACCGGAAGCCGGACGTGCTCTCATGCCCGCCGCCTTCTTCCGCCACGATCGCATGCGCCGGATAATGCTTCGTCAGCCGCTCGATAATCAGCCGCTCCGACGCCCTGTCGGCCTCTGTCACCAGATCCGACTCGCCCTTCAGCTCGTACGGGATGCGGCGCGCGAAGTAGTCCGCCAGCAGCGCTCCCGATTCCTGCGCGATGGCAACTGCCGTTTCAAGGTACGACGCCACTACGCGCCGGCCTCGGTCAGGTATTTGATGTCGTGTTTGAAGATGAAAAGATTCGGCTTGCCGTCGCGTGTGATGCGAATGAAAGACGCGTCGTAGTATTCCACCACGCCTGCGACTTCCTCGTTGTTGCTCAGCTTGACTCGAACCGGCGTCTGCTGCTCGATGAGCCGCTTGAGGTATTTCGCTTCCTCAAACGTGTGCTCAGGCGCGCGCGTGCCCGATTTTCCCCCGCCCTTGGATGCCACTAATTCTCCTGGTGTCTTGGTTTCCCGGGTGCAATCGAGATGTTGCCCCTCGAACTGCCCGAATTGGTATCCGCTTCACCATAATAGCCATTGCGCGCGAGCACGCGCAATCGCGGATCGCGCACCCGCACCTCCAGGCGATGGAAGCGATTCTTGCTCAGCGGAACGTTCTTCGGATAGTAAGCCAGCAGGTATTGCGTACGCAGATCGGCAATCAATTGGGCGAATGCTTTGTCCATCTCCGCCCCCACCGTCGGCAGAAACACCCGGCCGCCTGTGCCTTGCGACAGCGTCGTCAGCGCATTCTCTCCGCCCACGTTTCGTCCGGGATCCGTGGGAATCGGCACCACGAGAACGGGATAGATCGCCGCGTCCGCCAGTTGCGCCGATTCGAGCGCGGCGTGAAAGTCTTTCGTGCTCGTCGTGTCTCCGCCGTCCGTGACAATCACCATCACGTGCCGGCCTTCCCTGCCCTCGAGTTCCCTGGAAGTCAAATAAATGGCGTCGTAGAGGGAAGTCCCCGCGTCCCCGTGCAGCAACCGCAGGCGTTTTTCCAGCGACGATGCATTGTGCGTGAAGTAATTCTGCACCACCACCTGGTAATTGAAGCTGTAAAGCGCTACCGCGTCCTGTGGATTCCCTTCGCTCAGCAGCGCGTGAAGAAAGCGCGTCACCGAATCGGTTTCGTACTTCAGATCCTTCGCCGTTGAGCCGCTCGTATCGATCAGTAGCGCAATCGAAAGCGGCTGCTCGGTGCGCCTTTCGAAAACCGAAATCTGCTGCGCCACGTTGTTGTCATACAGCGTGAAATCTTCCTTCGCCAGCGATCCCACCAGTTCGCCGGAAGCATCCTTCACCGTGGCCACCACCCGCACAAGATTGACATCCACCCGGATGTCTGCCGAAGGCTGCGCCCCTGCCGACACCGCGGCCAGAGCGCCCAGCCACCCCCATCTACGGATTCGACGCAACCGGGGCATTGCGATCCCACTCCCCTTCCACCCAAACTTCGCCGTCCACGAAATGCTCTTTCTTCCAGATGGGGACCAGGTGCTTCAGCCGGTTGATTCCTTCCAACGCCGCATCGAACGCGGGCTTGCGATGCGGCGCCGTGACGATCACCGCCACGCTCGCTTCCCCGATTTCCATGCGCCCCAGCCGGTGCACCATCGCAATCCGCCCAATCGCGTGACTCGCCGCAATCTCCCGCCCGATCGCCGCCAGCGTCTTGATCGCCATCGGCTCGTAGCATTCGTATTCGAGAAACCGGGTCTCGCGCCCCTTGCTGTTGTTACGGACGATGCCTTCGAAATTCACCACTGCGCCGTCTTCGCCGCGCGCCGTCTTCTCGATGAGTGCGCGCGCATCGATTGGCTGCCGCGTCAGCGCGAAAAAATGCCCCGCTTCGTCCTGAATCTCGTGCGAGAAGTTCGATTCCGCCGCCGTCCCGCCGCTCACAGGTGGCAGAAACGCCACCTCGTCCCCCTCACCCACCTGCGTGGAAGCATCCGAAAACTCATGATTGCGCGCCAGCACGATGCTCGACGCCATCTCGCTTAAACGCGGAAACCGGCCCGCATAGTGCTCGAAAATTCCCTTAAGCTGCGCGCCCTCCGCCACCGTGAGCTGGTCTTCTCCCGTGCCCACAATGTCCTTTAACATGCCGAAAAACAGTACTTTCACGCGCATCTTTCCGTTGTCAGTCTATCAGACGGTTGCGAGCGGAAACCGGTTGCGGCGATAATCTCGCGCATGTCCTCGCACCTCACGCGCCTGCGCGTCCGCTACGCCGAAACCGACCAGATGGGCGTCGTCTATTACGCTAATTACCTCGTCTGGATGGAAGTCGCGCGCGTCGAGCTCTGCAAAACGCTCGGGTTCCGCTACAAGGACATGGAGCGGGAAGACGGCGTGCTCCTCGCCGTGATCCAGGCCGAATGCCGCTACCGCTACCCCGCGCGATTTGATGACGAGGTCGTGATCGAAACCTCCGTCAGCGCCGCCAGCTCCCGCGGTGTCGAGTTCACTTACGAAATGCGCTGCGCCGAAACCGGTCGCCGCCTCGCCTCCGGCACCACCCGCCACATCTTCCTCAATGGCGAAATGGAGCCCGTCCGCCTGCCAGCCAAGTACCGGCCGATGTTCGGGCTGAAAGGATCAACGTAGGGGCAGGTACGCCCGGCCCTCAACTCTACTGTTGCTGCTGTTCCTGCTGCTGCGGCTCGCTCGCCCGGGGCGGCATCACCGGACGCGCCGCCGATTCCTGCAGCCGCTCCCACCCTTCGCTATCCAGCGCTGGCCGCACCCGCACATCTACCGATAGCCGCTGTCCCGCGTGACCTTTGTAAACTCCGCGCACCGGAGGCACATCCCCGTAGTCGCGTCCATACGCCACGCGAACATGCTGGACCCCGCTCACGCAGCCCAGCGTCGGATCAAGGCCAATCCACCCCGCGCCCGGCAGATACGCTTCCACCCACGCATGCGACGCCTGCCCGCCGATCACCTCTTCCACGCTCGCTCCTGGCTCGGCCGTTCGCCGTGGCACCAGGTACCCCGAAACGTAGCGCGCCGGAAGACCGCGCATCCGCAGCACCGCCAACAGCAGGTGCGCAAAATCCTGACACACACCCGCGCCCGTCGTCAGCACATCGCCGATCGACGATTGCACGTGCGTCGCTCCTTTTTCATAGCGGAAACGCTCATGGATCGTTTCAATGGCCGCGCGCGCGAATCCCGAAACCGACCCGCCCGCTGCCCGCTCAACCTCCGCCAACAGATCCTCTACCGACGCCGCATGCGGCACATAGACGGTCGGTGCCAGCAGATCGTAAAACTCGTCCAACTCATCCGCCTGCGCGTCCAGCTCTGCCAGCTGCAACCCGTTTTCCGGCAGCGCGCGCGGCCGGTGGACCATCACCACCGAATCCGATTCCACCCGCAGGTGGCGGTGCTCCGCCAGCACATTGAACCGGTGCACCCAGTTACCCATCGCGTCAATGTGGCTTGTTGCCCGGGCTGCGGGATCCGTCGTCAGCCGAAACGACAGGCACGTCTGCTCGTCATCCTGCCGCGGCCGCAAATGCAGCTCGTTGTAACTCTCTGATACCGGCCCATCGTATTCAAATTCCGTCACATGAAAGATGCGGTACCGGTTCATGCCACCACCGCGTAATAGAAGTACGTGCGCGCGATCTGCTCGCCGATCGAACGGCACGTGTTCTGCAGTTCGGTCAGAAACGGATGTAGCCCGCGCGCGAAAATATCCTGAATGCGGTCGTACAGGAGCGTCTCGTGCACCTTTCCTGTCAGACGTTCGGCTTCGTTCGCGTAAGTACTCGAACGCGAGCCGCTGATGGCCAGCAGCGACTGCTGCAAACTAGCAATGTTGAACCGGATCGACCGCGGATGCTGCGGATGCAGGATCAGCAATTCCGCCACCTTCTCCGGCTCGATGCGCGAATGATACTCCCGCCGGTAAATCTCATATGCTGCCACCGACTTCAGTACCGCCATCCACTGGTGATTATCTGCCGCCTCGCCTGCGCGCTCCAGCAACTGGTGGTACTCCACGTCCACGATCCGTGCCGTCATCGACGCCCGCTCCAGCGCCCGCCCCGCCTGCAGAAAATGCCAGCCTTCGTCATGCGGCAGCGTATCGTCTGCCACCCCGTGGAACCGGTGGCTGCCGAACTTGATCGCATTGCAGAAGCGATGCGGGCCCACCGCAAGTTCCTCTTCCGGTTTGAATGCCATCACCGAATGATACAGGCTGTTCACGTCTTCCCACATCTCGCGTGAAATCCGGTCGCGAATCGTGCGCGCGTTCTCGCGCACCATCTGCACGCAGCGTACGATTGAATCCGGGTTGTCTTGGTGAAACGCCAGAAACTCGAATACATTGCGCGCGTCCGGCTGCTCGTAGTGCGCCGAAAAGCGTTCCTGCTCGCCGCTGATCGCCACCAGTGGCCCCCAGCGCAGCCGCACGTTCTGCGTCGAAGGGTCCGGCAGCAGGTGATAGTTCACTTCCAGAATCCGCGCCATGTCCTCAGCGCGTTCCATGTAGCGGGCGATCCAGAACAAGGAATCGGCAATCCGCGACAGCATCAGGCATCCCCTCGCAGCACCCAGGTATCTTTACTGCCGCCGCCTTGCGAGGAATTCACCACCAGCGACCCCGGCTTCAGCGCCACCCGCGTCAGCCCGCCCGCCACCAGCACCACTTTCTCGCCGTTGAACAGGCAGTACGGCCGCAAGTCGATGTGCCGTCCCGCCATCGTTCCCGTCGCAGCATCGTACGAGGGACACCGCGAAAGCCCGATCACCGGCTGCGCAATGTAATTCCTCGGATCCGCGGCCAGCCGCTCGCGAAACTGTTCGATCGTCTCCCGGCTCGCCATCGGCCCCATCAGCATGCCATATCCGCCCGACTCTCCCACTTCCTTCACCACCAGATCACTCAAATGTTCCAGCACGTAAGCCAAATGATCCGGTCTCGAGCATAGCCACGTATCCACGTTTCGCAGCACCGGCTCTTCGCCGAGATAGTAGCGGATAAACTCCGGCACATAAGCGTAGATCGCTTTGTCATCCGCCACGCCGTTGCCCACCGCGTTCGCCAGCGCCACGTTTCCCGCGCGGTACGCGCCCATCAGCCCCGGCACGCCCAGTAGCGAGTCCGAGCGAAACGTCAGCGAATCGAGAAATTCATCGTCGATGCGCCGGTAGATCACGTCCACGCGCGTCAGCCCGTGGATGGTCTTCATGTACACCACGTCCCCGTCCACCACCAGGTCGCGCCCTTCCACCAGTTCCACGCCCATCTGCTGCGCCAGAAAGGTGTGTTCGAAATAGGCGCTGTTGAAAATGCCCGGCGTCAGCAGCACGATCACCGGATTGTCGCCGCCGCGCGGTGAAATCGATCGCAGCACCTGGCACAGCTCCATCGGGTAATGCTCTACCGGCAGCACATCGTACCGCTGGAATGCCCGTGGAAACGTCCGCGTCATCACCGCCCGGTTCTCCACCACGTACGACACCCCGCTCGGCGTCCGCACGTTGTCTTCCAGCACCAGAAAATCGCTCGTCGCCGAATCGCGTACCAGGTCAATGCCCGCTACGTGCGTATAAATACCGTTCGGCACCGATACCCCAATCATCTCGCGCCGGAAATGGCGGCAGGAATAAACCAGCGAGCGCGGAATCTTGCGATCCTTCAGAATCCGCTGCGGCCCGTAAACATCTTGCAGGAACGAGTTGAGCGCCAGAACGCGCTGCGTCAATCCGCGCTCAATGCGGTCCCACTCCGGCCGCGGCAGGATCCGCGGCACCAGGTCGAACGGAAACAGCCGTTCCGTTCCCCGCCCGTCGCTGTAAACCGTGAAGGTGATGCCGTGCAGAAGAAACGAGAAATCCGCGAGCTGCCGCCGCTCATCGAACTGCCCCGTCGCCATCCCCGCCAGTTCCAGAAACAGCTTTCGATAGTGCGGGCGCGGCTCACCCGGCGCCGCGAACATCTCGTCAAAGTAGCCGCCGAGATCGTATCCGCGAAATAGAGAATCGGGCGTGGACTGGGCCGCCATCGCCATTGCAGGGAAGTGTATCACCGGGCCGCAGTCCCCCCGATTCAAATTTCTTTGGGGTTGGATAAACCACCCCGGGCCGCGCACGCCGCCGTGGTATACATATGTAACGACAAACCGCATCTCCATGCCTCAAAACCACTTGTCTTCACAAAATCATTTTTTCAAATCAAACCCATTCCCATTTCCGGACACCCGCTCCATCCTGCGCTTTGTCCTGGCCCTTTTCATCGCCGCCGCCACCACCCTCGCCGCCAAGGGCCCCGTCTACGTCATGCTCTGGTTCGATACCGAAGACTACATGGAGCCCATTGCCGATGACGCCGCCCTCCGCATCGCCACCGATCTCGATAACCTCGGCGTCCGCGCCACCTTCAAGGTCGTCGGCGAAAAGGCGCGCGTGCTCGAACAACGCGGCCGCTACGACGTCATCCGCGCCCTCAGCCGCCACGACATCGGCTATCACTCCAACTTTCACAGCATGCAGCCCGTGCCCGCCCTCTACCTTCGCGATATGGGCTGGCTCGATGGCGCCGCCGAGTTCGAGCGCCGCGAGCGTCCCGGCGTCGCCGACCTCCAGCGCATCTTCGGCGTGAACCCGAGTTGCTACGGACAGCCCGGCAGTTCCTGGGCGCCGCAAACCTATCGCGCCTTGCCGCGTCTCGGCATCCCTGTTTACCTTGATGAGTCCGACCACGTCGGCGTCGACGGCCAACCCTTTTGGTTCGCCGGCATGCTCAACGTTTTCCACATGGGCTCGAGCCTCATCCGCCCTTCTCTCGATGACGACCGTCAAATACCGGCGCTCTTCGAAAAGTTCGACCGCGTGGCTGCCGATCTCGAAGCCCGCGGCGGCGGTGTCATCAGCACCTATTTCCATCCCACCGAGTTCGTTACTTCCGCTTTCTGGGATCTCAACTTCGCCAAGGGCGCCAATCCCGAGCGCAGCGATTGGAAGCTCCCCCCGCGCCGCAGCCCCGAAGACGCCGAGCGCCGTTTCCGCATTCTGATGAAATACGCCGAACACGCCAAAGCCCGCCCCGGCGTGCGTTTCATCACTGCTCGCGAGTTGCCGCTTCTCTACGAGAGCTCCGCCGTCCACGTCACCGACCGCGCTGCCATCGCCCGCCACATCGCGGAGCGTCAGACGTTCCTGGTCACGAAGGAAGCCGTCCTTTCCGCCGCCGACATGCTGCAGGTCCTGCTCGGAATCGAGCCGGCAACCGTCGAAGGTCCCGTGGCGCGCGGCGAAACCACGTACACGGATCGCGAAATTCCCCGCGCCGCTTTCGAGCACTCCAAAACCGACGCCGCAGCCACGATTCGCGCTCTCCATCGCCTGCCCGCTCACGTCTGGGTCGGCTCGAAAAAGCTCTCGCTTCCCGATTTCGCCGCCACTCTCGCCGCTGATGACGGTTCGTCCTCAACCGTTGCCGTGCGCAAAGGAAATCCGGAGATGGAAAAATACATCGCCAGTGATCCCACCGGCACTTTTAGCTGGCCCATTCACCCCGATGGGTTCAGCGCGCCGCAACTGCTCGAGCTCGCGCGCTTGCAGGCCTGGACCATCAAGCCCGCCCGCCTGAAGTAAAATACGTCACGCATGGATCTGACGCGCATCGCGACTTTTTTTCTCGGCGCATGGCTCGGCGCTTGTCTCTTCATGGACATGGTGGCGACGCAAAACTTCCGCTCCGTCGATCGTATGCTCGCCTCGCCTCCCATGGTCGTCGCCCAGCGCGTGCAAGCCATCGGCGGCCATGACGCCGCCCGCGCCTTCCTGCGCTTTCAAGCCTCGGAGCTCAATCGCCGGTATTTCAACGGATGGGAAAATGTGCAGATCGTCCTCGGCCTCCTGCTCATCGGCACGCTCTACGCCGCCGGATACAGAAACAAAGTCACACTCGGCCTCCCGGGTATGATGCTCCTCGTCACTCTGGTCATGCACTTCTTCCTCACTCCCGAAATTACCCGCATGGGCCGCGCCATGGATTTCACGCCCGTCGGCGCGCCGTCTCCCAATACCACCCGCTTCTGGGCTTTCCATGGCTTCTACTCCGCGCTCGAACTGATCAAGCTCGGATGGGGCGTGGCCCTCATCATCTGGCTGATGCTGCCCAGGAACAGCAGACCGGCTAGTCCGCCTCTGACCGCCTCCGTTTAACGGCCATCCGGCCTTGTAGGGGCGAGGCATGCCTCGCTCGGAATTTTCTTGGTAACCGGTTCCCGTTTCCTCAGTATCTCCAGCAAGGAGACGAACTCCCGACATTTCGCCTGCGTATCTCCTGTTCGAGCGTAATTACAGATTCGAGGCCTCCATGACGACCTTAATGCGCCATCTACGCTACACCTTGCGCCAGTTCCGCGCTGCCCCGGTGTTTACCGTCGCCGCCGTACTGACCCTGGCTCTAGGTATCGGGGGAACCACGGCTATCTTTACTCTGATGGATGCAGTCATGCTGCGTTCCCTGCCGGTTTCCGATCCCGCCCGGCTCTACCGTATCGGCGAAGGCGACGATTGCTGCGTCGAAGGCGGCCCGCAGGATCGCTGGGGCATGTACTCCTATTCGCTTTTCGAGCGGCTGAAGGCATCCGCCCCCGAGTTCGAGGAGATCACCGCGTTTCAAGCCGGTGGCGACCGAATGAGCGTGCGGCGTGCCGGAACGGAGGCCGCGTCACGGCCTTTGCGCTCCGAATACGTAACCGGCAGCTATTTCTCGACCCTCGGTATTCGCGCCTTTGCGGGGCGTCTTTTCAAGCCCGATGACGACCAGCGCTCCGCTCCCCCCGTGGCGGTGCTCAGCCATCAGGCCTGGCAGGCCATCTATGGCGCCGACACCTCGATCTTGCATTCCACTCTGGTCGTTGAGGGCCACCCTTTCACCATCATCGGCATCGCGCCCCCCGGGTTTTTCTCTGAGACCCTCCGCAGCGATCCTCCCGACATCTGGATTCCTTTGCAGCAGGAGCCCATGATCAACCGCGAAGGCTCTCTGCTGGCGCAATCCATTCCGGCGTTTCTGCGCGTCATCGGCCGCTTGCGGCCTGGCGCTTCCGTCGCCGGAATGTCTCCGCGCCTCACCGCGGTCCTGCGGCAGTGGATGCAGAACGAATCCGGCTATCCCGCCAACTGGATGCCCGACATCATCCGCACGCTGCCCAAGCAGGTCATTAACGTCGTGCCCGCTGGCGCCGGTGTTGCCGCCATGAAAGAAGAGTACGGCCGCAGCCTGCAGATTCTGCTCTCCGTTTGCGGCTTGGTGTTGCTTATCGCCTGCGCCAATGTTGCGAATCTGTTGCTGACGCGCGCCGTCGCCCGCCGCCCGCAAACCGCCATTCGTCTCGCCATCGGCGCTTCCCGCAGGCAGATCGTCGCCCAGGCATTGGTGGAAAGCGTTCTGCTGGCGGTTGGCGGTTGCATCGCCGGGCTGCTGGTCGCTGTCGCGGCCGCGCGCCTGCTCCTGGCGCTGGCCTTCCCCGAGGCGAGTTTCCTGCCTATCGGCACCACGCCCTCGCCTCTCGTGCTGGGTGGCTCGTTCGCGCTTGCGCTTTTGACTGGCATGATTTTCGGCGCCGCCCCGGCCTGGTTCGCCACCCGCACCGATCCCGCCGACGCCTTGCGCGGATCCGGCCGGAGCACAAGTGATCAGTCCACCTTCGTTCGCAAGGCCCTCGTAATCGCGCAAGCGACTTTGTCCATCGTCCTCGTGTCCGGGGCTGCCATGCTGTCGCGAAGCCTCAACAAGCTCGAACATCAGGATTTCGGCTTTCAGGTTGCCGGACGCGTGGAAATCGCTCTGAATAGTCCGCCCGCCAGCTACACACAGCCCCGCCTCGCCGCCATGTATCGCCAGCTCGAAGATCGCCTCCGCAGCCTGCCCGGAGTTCAGGGAACCGGCTTGGCCCTATATAACCCCCTCACCAATAACTGGGGCGAAATGATCATGGTCGCCGGCCATCCGCCGAACGGAATGAACGGGGAAAGCGGTGCGTCGTGGGATCGCGTGAGTGCCGATTATCTGCAGAATCTCGGCATCCGCATGGTGCGCGGCCGGACCTTCACCTCCGGCGATAACGACACCACCGCTCCCGTAGCCATCGTCAACGAAGCCTTTGTCAAGCGCTTCTTCAAACCCGGTGAGGATCCGCTGGACCAGCACTTTGGGCTCGATTTGCCGGAGAACGCCGGCACATTCCGTATCGTGGGCATCGCCCGTGATGCCAAGTTTGCCGGCTTCGGTTTGAGTCAGCCCGCGCGCCCGACTTTCTTCGTTCCCCTGGCGCAGACCGTCAACTATAGGGACAAGTTGATGCAGGGGATCGAGCTGCGATCTCACTTTATCGGCGGAATCCTGCTGGTCACCAACATGGCTCCCGGCGCGCTCGAGTCTCTGCTAACCAAGGCGATGGCCGAAGTCGATCCCAACCTCACCATCATTAGCGTCAAAACCATGCAGCAGCAGATCGACGGCTCCTTCGACCAGGAACACATGGTGGCCAGTCTCGCCGGCTTGTTCGGCATCGTCGCGCTGCTGCTCGCCGCCGTGGGGATGTACGGGATCACCGCTTATGCGGTCGCGCAGCGCACCAATGAAATCGGTATTCGCATGGCGCTTGGGGCCGATCGCGGGCAGGTCGTGCGGTTGGTCATGCGCGGCGCTGGCCAGCGCGTGCTCATCGGGCTCTTACTCGGAGTGCCTTTGGCCATAGGTGCCGGCCGGCTCCTCTCATCGGAGCTTTACGGCGTATCCAGTTGGGACCCCATGTCGCTGGCGACTGCTGCCATAGCGTTGTCTGTTTGCGCGTTCTTTGCTGCTATGATTCCGGCCACGCGCGCCGCATCGGTTTCGCCTATTAAGGCTCTGCGCGTCGAATAACGGAGCGCCGCGACCGGAGGGAGCCGTTGCCGGCCTATACGATCCCCCGCGCTTTCAGCGCTTCGTCTACGAGGGCGATCAGCTCGGCACGCGTCATGGACAACCGCTCGCCCCGACGCTCCAGGTCTTCCGCTACCACCGGGCACTCTTGTGTCGCGCCGTTGCGCCGCTCTACTCCGTAGCGCGCCCGGGAATCGAGTAGCTTGTCGACCTCGATCTTAGGCAGCACCTTAGGACCGCCCAGCATCTCCGCGACAAACGTGATGCGCGCAAAGTGCTCCACGATCTCCATGTTGAAGAAGGCCTTGTGCACGTCAGCCGCGTAGCTCACCACGCCGTGGTTCCCCATCATGATGGCGTCGTACTTGGGGATAAACGGGATCATGGGCTCCGTCAGCGCGGGCGTTCCCGGTAGTCCGTAGGCAGCTAACGGCACTTGCCCGAGACCGATCACCACTTCGGGTAACAGCGCCAGATCGAGTGGACGTCCGGCCGTCGCAAATCCCGTGGCAACCGGCGGATGGGCGTGCACCACACTGTGCACATCCGGTCGTAAGTTATAGACCGTACAGTGCATCAGGATCTCGGACGTGCACTCGCGGTTGCCCTCGATCTTGTTTCCGCAATGGTCCACGATGATCAGATCGTCGACGTGCATCATGCCCTTGCTGATCCGCGTGGGGGTAGCCAGAATGCGGCCGTCATCCATACGCACGGAAATATTGCCGTCATTCGCCGCCACCCAGCCCTTCTGATAAACCAGGCGGCCGATCTCTACGATGTCTTCACGGAGCTCACGCTCGCTCTTCCGCATCCGGGTTCTCAAATTGTACCAAGAGCTGTGAATGCATGACAGTACAATGGTTCCTACATGGATAAGCGCCGCATGTGCCCGCACTGCCGGGCCTTCATCACCACCGACGACAGGGTCTGCCCCTATTGCCACGAAAAAGTCGGCCCCCGCTCCGCCGACCTTCGGGCCACCGGCGCCATCCTCGGCGGGTTCATCCCCCACGCGCGTTTCACAACCATCATCATCCTTCTGATCAACTTCGGCATGTTCGCCGCCACCCTGGCGCTGAGCCGCGGAGAGGACGCCGCCTTCAATCACGCGCTCGATGTTCTGGGGGCCAAGAACGGAATCTACATCCTGCGCTTTCACCAGTGGTGGCGTCTGGTTACCGCCGGATTCCTCCACGGCGGATGGGTGCACATCCTGATGAACTCCTGGGTGTTGTTCGATCTGGGCGCGCAAGTGGAAGAGGTATATGGGACCAGCCGCATGGTCGTCTTTTACTTCGTCTCCACCGTCTTCGGCTTCCTGGCCAGCACTCTCTGGAATCCCTTAGCCGGATCGGTGGGAGCGTCGGCGGGCATTTTCGGCTTGATCGGCGCTATGATCGCCCTCGGTGTCCGCCACCGCAGCGCGTTGGGCGACCACATTCGCGCCCTCTACACCCGCTGGGCGATTTACGGAATTGTCTTCGGCTTGCTGCCGATGTTCCACATCGACAATGCCGCGCATCTGGGCGGCTTGACTGCCGGTTTTTGCGCCGGTTACGTCGCCGGTCTGCCGCGCGTCGCGGGCGGCGTTAACGAATCGCTATGGAAAATATTATCGTTTGTTTGTATGGGTTTAACTGCTATCTGTTTCTTTGAAATGTACTTGTGGTTCGCGGCGCAGAGATAGTAGAATCGGGTCGTGAGATTGCGGGCAATTTTCCTGATTTTCCTGGTTGGCCTTTTCGCTTTTCAAGCGGCGGAAGCCAGAGATCCCCGCGCCCGGACACTGCAGCCGCAACAAAAATATCGCACTGCGGGTTCCAGAAAAGCCAAGAATAAGAAATTCAAGGCGAAAAAAGTTAAGTACGGCAAAGCCAAACACAAGAATCACGCCTGAAAACGTACCTAGTCCTGCAATAAAGTCTCTCCCCATCCGACTACTCTGACGTGAAAATCAATGCACTACTGGTCGCCCTGTTATTGGGCCTGAGTAGTTTCGTTCCGGTACAAGCGGCAACTCATCAAGCGAAAAGCCACGCGGCCAACCATAGCGGCAAAAAGCGCGTCAAGCAGGCGAAGCACGCTAAAGCTCGCGCTCGCTCCCTGAAAAGCAAGAAGAGTTAGTGGCTGGATGTGCGGCTTGCCCACCGCAGGTAGGCCGCCACGTCCTCTAATTCAGCCGCCGAGTATTCCTTGGTGAATGCGTCGTGGCGCCACCCCGGGTTCGGCGCAAGCGAAACCACCTGCGAGCGCGCAAACGTCCGCAGAACCGGCGGAGCCGCCGTCAAATCGTAGAGCCGCACCTCGTCGTTCGATGGCGAAGCCGGCAGCGCCGCGAATTTCTCACCGCTCTGCAACGTTGCGATCTGGACGTGGCGCGACCCCGTCGCATGACCCCGGTTGACCAGGTCCGGGCCAATATCGATTCCCCGCCCTCCAACCAAATGGCAAGCCGAGCAATTCTCCCGTGTGGCATCGGAGAAAAGCGCACGGCCGCGCGCGGCTTGCGGCGGACCATCGAAGAGCGGCTGCGCGGCGGGCCCGACGCCCGGAGGCATGGGATTGGCGGCCGCGCCGGCATCGGTAGCCGCCGCCAGGCTCATCACGTACTCGACCACGGCGCGAATGTCGTCGTCTTTCAGCCGGTCTTTCCAGGCGGGCATCGCGGAGCTGGGAATGCCGTCGCGAATCACGCCGAGCAGGTAATCCTTCGAGAAGGTTCGCCCGCGCAATCTCGGACCGCGGCCGGCCGCGCCCGCAACCCCGTGGCAGTATCCCACCGAACAGCTTTGTGCGAAGATGCGATCGCCGCGCGCAATCACGGACGGTTCCGCCGCGGCCTGCGCGAGCAGCAGCGCAATAGCGATCATGGCTGCTCCGGCGGGAGGGCGAACACAAACAGCGTCGAGCCGGGCGGGAAGTCTTCCGTCTCGGGCCATAGCTGCGGCAGCAATCCGGCCAGCGCCGATCCCCAACCCGACGGCGTCGCTACGTATTGCCTGCCGCGCACCGAATACGTGATCGACGATCCGCGATGACCGGAGCCGGTGGGAAAACTCCAGAGTTTTTTGCCGGTCTGCGCGTCGAGCGCGAAGAAGTTGCCTTCGGGGTCGCCGGTGAAAACCAGGTCACCGGCTGTCGAAAGCTGCGAAGCAAGCAGCGGATACTTCGACGCGTACGACCAGAATTTCTTGCCGGTTACGGGATCGTAGGCATCCAGGTGGCCTCCGGCCGGACCGTGCAGGGGCGGCTTGAGATGGAAGACGCCGCCGAACAGGTTGATGCCTTCGCGCGGTTCTTCGGGAGTCACCGTCACTTCCTGGCACCATTCGATTCCGGTTGTGTAAAACCAGCCGTTGCGCGGCGAGTACGACCCGTGGTTCCACTGGCGGCCGCCGCCGATACTGGGACAGATGAGCGTCGGCTTGCCGACAGGAGGCTCGTTGCGGCCCATGAGGTTCCCCTTGCCGTCGACACCCGTGATCCAGTTGATGTTCTCGGCCACGGGCCACGCGGAGACGAACTCGCCGGTAGCGCGATCGAGCACGAACGTGTAGCCGCCCTTGTTCACCTGAAGCAGCAGCTTGCGCGGAACGCCGTTCACGGTGGCATCGAAGAGCACGCACTCGAACGCCGCATCGAAGTCCCACACGTCGTGCGGCACTTCCTGGAAGTACCACTTCAGCTTGCCGGTATTAGGATCGAGCGCGATGATGCTGTCGGTGTAGAGGTTGGTTCCCTTGCGCGCGCCGCCATAGAAATCCGCTGCGGCATTCCCCACACCCCAGTAGAGGATGTCGAGCTCAGGATCGTAAGAGCCCGTCAGCCATGTGGCGCCGCCGCCGTATTTCCAGCTGTCGCCGGCCCAGGTTTCATGGCCCTGCTCTCCTGGGGCGGGGATGGTCCAAAAGCGCCAGGCGCGGCGGCCGGTGTTGACGTCGAACGCAGTCAGGTATCCGCGATGCGCCGAATCGCCACCAGTCACTCCGACGACCACCTTGTCTTTTACCAGCAGCGGCGCGCCCGTGATGTTGCATCCGCACTGGCGCATATCTTCGACATTCACCCTCCACAATTCGCGGCCCGTGGCCTGATCGAGAGCGACGACGTTGTTGTCGAGCGTGCCGAAGTATACGCGGCCCAGACCCACGGCCACACCGCGCGTCCACGGGCTATAGATGATTCCGATCTCGCGCGGGTTCTGGTAAAAGTAGTGCCAGATCTCTTTGCCGGTCTCGGCATTGATGGCAAAGACGCGGTTCCAGGACGAGGAAACGTACATCACGCCGTCCACCACCAGGGGCGTGGCATTGAATCCGCCATCGACCTTGCCCGTTTGGAATGCCCAGGCAGTTTGCAGCCGGCTGACGTTCGAGCGATTGATCTGGTCGAGCGCGCTATAGCGCCATGCGCTGCGCTGGCCTCCGTAGTGCGGCCAGTCGGCGTGGGCAGCGCCATCCTGCGCGTTTACCAGACTGACCACGGCACAGGCGAAGACGCCTATTCCAGTTCTCATTTAACGAGTGCAGGAACTCCGGCGAGGACTTCGATGGACGCGCGGCAGAACGCCGGAAGATCTTCCGGCTTCCGTGAGGTCACGAGATTGCCGTCCACCACCACTTCGGCATCTTCATACTTCGCGCCGGCGTGCACCACATCGTCTTTGATGGCGAAGAAGCAGGTGGCGCGCCGGCCCTGCAGCATATCGGCCGAGCAGAGGACCCACGGTCCGTGGCAGATGGCGGCCACAAGCTTGCCTGCCTTATTCATCTCGCGAACGAAGCGATTGGCGGGTGGGTAACGGCGGATGATGTCAGGAGCGTAGCCACCGGGAACGATGACGCCGTCGAAATCGGCGTGCACATCATCGTAGGCGACATCCGACTTGATCGGGTAGCCGTGCTTGCTGGTGTAGGTTTCGCCGGCTTTGGCAGCCACGACGAGCACGCGCGCGCCGGCTTCCGTAAACCGGAAGTAGGGATACCAGACTTCCTGATCCTGGTAGAGATTATCGACCAGGATCGCGATGCGTTTACCCTTCAGTTCCATAGGGAGACTATCTTACCCTTATCGCGGGTTGGTAGCCGCGGTGGCGCGCTCGGAGCCGAACTCCTCCTCGAACTGTTCAACCTTGGCAACGCGCCGGCGGTGCCGCTCGATATCGGAAAAGTGCGCGCTGAGATACGTGCGCACCAGTTCGCCGGCAAGCTCCGGACCGATGACGCGCGCGCCGAGGCAGAGCACGTTCATGCCGTCGTCTTCTACGCCCTGGTGCGCGGAGAAGGTGTCATGGCAAGTGGCGGCGCGAATGCCGCGAAACTTGTTGGCCGCCACGCAGGCGCCGGCCCCGGACCCGCAAATGAGCACGGCGCGATCAGCCGCGCCATCGCGGAGGGCTTCGGCGACGGCGCGCGCGTAGTCCGGATAATCGACGGCATCGGTCGAATGCGTCCCCAAGTCGAAAACCTGGTGACCGAGCTTACGCGCTTCTTCAAGAACACGCGCCTTCAGCGGAAACCCGGCGTGATCGGCAGCAACGGCAATCTTCATGCGGTGTCTCATCATAGCGCATCCCCAATACACGGCCACGTCGAAGTGCTATTCTACGGCCCATGAGCGGCCTGTTGGATCTGCTCAAGGGAAAAGACACGAACTTGACTCTCGATCGCGCAGCGCTCGAGCTGGCTGCCATCGAGTATCCGGAAGTGGATGCGGATGCATTCGTGCAACTGCTCGACTCGCATGCCGCAGAGCTGCGCGAGCGCCTGGGCGACGCATCGGACGGAGCCGCTTATGTGCGCGAAACCAACCGCTACCTGTTCGATGAACTGGGATTCCGCGGCAACACGGCGGATTACTACGATCCGAAAAACAGTTGCCTGAACGAGGTATTGACGGCGCGCATGGGGATTCCCATCACGCTGTCGCTGGTGTACATGGAAATATCGCGGAGATTGCGAAGACCCGTGGCGGGCATCGGGCTGCCCGGCCATTTTATCGTGCGCTACGACGACGGGCTCTACTCGACCTTTATCGATCCGTTTCACGGCGGCAGGCTGTTGGAAGCGGAGGAATGCTTCTCCGTGGCGCGCGAAACGGCGCACGTAGAGATCGAGTCCGATCGCAGATGGCTCCAGCCGGTGAGTATGCGGGATCTTCTGCTGCGCATGGTCCGCAATTTGACGGCAGCTTACAATTCGCGCGGCCAGGCGGACAAAGCCATTGCGATGCTGAGCCTGCTGATCGAGGCCAATCCCGATTCGCCGGAGGAGTACCGGCAGCGGGGGATTTTGCAGACACAGGCCGGAAGATTAAGCGCGGCCAAGCAGGACCTGGCCCGATTCGTCGAACTCGCCAAATCACCTGACGAACGCGAGCGCGCGCAGGCCGAGATGAACCAGCTCCGTCACTGGATCGCGTCGATGAATTAGGGTGTGCCGGCGGCGGCTGCGCCCAGCGTGGCGTTCCGCAGCGCCTGCAACTCGGCCATTGTCTTCTCCCAATCTTTGGGTTTCTTCTTGGTCGCGAAGTCAAGATTGAGATTGTCGTAATAGGCGAGAATGGCGGAGCGCATAGCGGCATTCATGCCGGCAAACTGCTTCTGCGCGGATTTATCGAGCAGCGTCGCGTAGGCGCGATCGGCCAGATTGTAGGTGGCGGGAACGGTGGGTTTGCCGACATCGAGGTTTTCGTTCTTCAAATGCAGTCGGTTCTGCCTCGACTCGGCGATGTTTTCGCGAAACTGGTTGAAGGCGCCTTCGAAGCTCTTCATGAACAGCTGCTCGGTTTGCGGCGTCGGTGCGGTGAACGCGAAGGCGCGAAACGGTCCGATTTTAGGGATCAGTTTGAACAGGAAGGCCCAGAACCGCGCCCAAAACCCGGGCTGCTCGTAATTGCGGCCCCACTCTTTGCGATAGCTGGAACGGGAGATGATGTAGATGAACCGCCGCCTGGTCATACCCGGAGTGAGGCGCACGATGTCTTTCTTCTTGGCGGACCATGCGGCTTTGGTCATGGCGGGAAGAATGTTGGCGACGGAGCGACGATAGGTGCCGAGGGCAAGGTCGAGATCGCTGAACACGTCATTCAAGTGAATGCCGTAGGTATCGAAGAAGCCGCGATCGAGTAGCGGCTTGGAGACCTCGAATCCAATGAAGGCGTGATACGCGTCGGGCGCATACACGTGGTTGGCCACCTGCACCACGTCGAAGCCGAATTCGGTTTTGAGGTGGGCGGCAGGATCGTCGGTGTAGGTGACCTCCTTCCCGTACCTGGACCGCAACTTCGGGTAAAGCAAGCCCACCGACGCGTTGACCGCCTCAGGGTGACCGATGGTATCGCCGGCGTAGTGTGCGAGCGTGCCCATGGCGAAAGCGTACTCGTTGAGATCCTGCGAATCGCGCAGCATATTCTCGACGAAATCGCCGCTGCGAACGTAGTGCGTCAGATCGCTGAACAGGTGGCTGCCGAAAGGATAGTAGCCCATGTCCTGGATAATGCAGCCACCATACGCGTAGGCATGCGCCTTGATAAGGTCTTCGGGCGTGGACTGGGGAAAGCGCGCGAGCAGAGCGGGCTTGATGTACTGCTCCCAGGCGGAATCGATTACCGCTTCGTGGGTCAGGACGGAATAGGCGCGCGCTGTGGAGCAGCCGCAAGCGAGCCAGAGCAGAATCGCGAGTGGACGGCGCACCATCAGTTTGCCAAGAACTGCGCAATGGCGGCGCCGATTTTGGCCTGTTCGCAATCGGTGACCAGGTGGCCGCAGTCACTATCGAATTCGAGCGGATGAACGTGGAGCAGCCGGGCGAACTCACGCGCCGGAGTGGGATTGACCATGTGATCCTGCAATCCGACGACGATGAGCGCGCGCGCTTTCACCGCTGCGGCAGCCTTTGATATGTCGCCGCCGAAGGGACGGGAGACGTCGTGATGCATCATGGCCTGTCCCTGGCGAATCCAGTTGTTGGCGTCGAAGCCGTGGATATCGGCGGACTCCTGCTCCTGACGGTATTTGTCGAACTCCTCGGGCCTCGTATGCGCAACGCGAAAGGCTGGAGTCTGAATGGCGAGAGCTTCGATATCGGCGAGCGTGCGCAGGCCGGCTTCGGGAGGCGCCGTGTACTCACCATCTTTCCAATTCGCATCGGCTTCGATGGCGTGAATCCCGGCCTGCCAGAGCAGCATGTCGTAGGACGTGAGCTTGGGAGAGCCGACCATGGGAATGACGCAATCCATGAAATCGGGATACGCGACCATCCATTGAAACGTCTGCATGCCTCCCATCGAGATGCCCATGACGGCGCGCAGGTGCGAGATCTGAAGCACGTCGTGAGTCAGCTTGTGCTGCGAGTTGACCATGTCGCGAATGCCGAAGGCGGGAAATCGCATGTGCGGCTGCGCCTGGCTGTTGGAAGGCGAGGTGGAGACGCCGTCGCCGAGGGCGTCGACGGTGATGACGAAGTAATTGGCGGGATCAATCAACTTGCCCGGCCCGACGAGCGGGACGAGATCCTGAGAAGTGCCGCCGAACCAGGTGGGGAAAAGCACGGCGTTGGATTTCTCCGCGTTCAACTTACCGAAGGTGCGGTATCCGATGCGGCAGCTCTTGATGACGTCGCCGCTCTCCAGGCGGAAATCACCAAGGTCGGCGAACTGGAGTTCCTGCGCACACAGAAGCGCGGTGAACAGGCAGACGAACACGAGTGGTATGCGCACGCACTACAGCTTTTCAAAAGCGACGTACCCGCGTCAATCACGGCGGATTACCATAGTGAATGAGCGCACCACTGTGCCGTTGGTTCCCCCTTATATTGCATCGCTTCGGCCTTATGAAGCCGGCCGAAGTTCAGAGGAGGTGGAACGCGCGTACGGCGTGGCGCGCGCGATCAAGCTGGCATCGAACGAGAACCCGCTAGGACCTTCACCCGCGGCGCTGGAGGCTCTGCGGCAGTATGCCGGACGCCTTCATCTGTATCCGACGGGCGGCCTCGAGCTGCGAAAGGTGCTGGCACGCGAGTATGACGTGAAGGTGGAGAACGTGATCGCGGGCAGCGGGTCGGAAGGTATCATGTCGAACATCATCCGCACCTTTTTGTGCGATGACGACGAGGTGCTGACGACCGAGGCGGCCTTCATCGGGTTTCAGGTGCTGGCGAAATCGCGCGGTGTGACATATCGCACGGTTCCGTACGTGGACTGGCGATACGACCTGGCGGGGCTGGCACGTCATATCAACCAGCGGACCAAGATCATCTACCTGGCGAATCCCAACAATCCGACGGGAACCATATTCACGAAGCACGAGTTTGACGAGTTCTACCGGCACGTGCCGGAGCGGGTGCTGATCATTCTGGACGAGGCCTATTTTGAGTACGCCAAAGACAACCCGCGGTATCCGGATTCGATGCATTACCGCTACGACAACGTGATCACGCTACGGACGTTTTCGAAGATTTACGGGCTGGCGGGCGCGCGCATCGGGTACGGGTTCGCGCACGAGGAGTTGATTGCGAACCTGCTAAAGGTAAAACTGCCGTTCGAGCCGAGCACGCTGGCGGAAGCGGCGGGGATGGGAGCGCTGGCGGATAAGGCATTCGTGCACCGGTCGCTGGAGTTGAATGCGCGAGGGCTGCGAACGCTGCGCAGCCAGCTCGAAACCATGGGGCTGCGAGTGATTCCGTCTGAGGCGAACTTCGTGATGGTGGAACTGGCAAACGCGAGGCAGGCGGAAGGGATCGTGGAGAGCCTGCTGACGCAAGGGGTGATCGTACGGCCGTTGAAGGCGTTCGGACTGCCGCAGTGCATCCGGATCTCAACGGGCACGGATGACGACAACGAGCGATGCGTGGAAGCACTGGGGCGAGCCGTGCAAACGGCGGTGAGATGAGCATGCAAGGACTGGCTGAGAAATCTTTCACGGCGGCTGGCGATTTTCTTCCGTTGAATGGAACCGACCACGTGGAGTTTTACGTGGCCAATGCGCGGCAGGCGGCCTACTACTATCGTGCGGCGTTCGGGATGCAACTCAGGGCGTACAGCGGGCCGGAGACGGGCAACCACGAACGGGCCTCGTATGTTGTCACGCAAGACAAGATCCGGTTTGTGTTGACGACGCCGTTACGGCCCGATAACGAAGCGGCGCAGCACGTCCTGCGGCATGGGGATGGCGTGCACGATATCGCGCTGTGGGTGGATGACGCGGAGGCAGCCTATCGGGAGACCACGAAGCGCGGCGCGCGCGGCGTACGAAAGCCGGAAGTGATTCGGGATGGTTCGGGCGTAGTGCGCGTGGCAGCGATCGCGACCTACGGCGACACGATTCACTCGTTCATCGAGCGCCGCAATTATCGGGGAGCGTTTCTGCCGGGATACGTGGCGGTGACGGAGCCGGACGTGGTGGCGCGGCCGGCGGGGCTGCGCCACATCGATCACATGGTGGGCAACGTGGGCTGGGGCGAGATGAACCGGTGGGTGGAATTCTACGAGCGGGTGATGGGATTCCGGCTGTACCAGCACTTCGACGACAAAGACATCAGCACGGAGTACTCGGCGCTGATGTCGAAGGTGATGGCCAACGGGAACGGGCGCGTGAAGTTTCCCATCAACGAGCCGGCCGAGGGACGGAAGAAGTCGCAGATCGAGGAGTACCTGGAGTTTTACGGCGGGCCAGGCGTGCAGCACATCGCCATGGCGACGGATGACATCGTCTCGACGGTGGCGAAGCTGAGCGAACAGGGCGTGGAGTTTCTGCGCGTGCCGGGGACGTACTACGCGGACCTGGAGCGGCGTGTGGGGAAGATCGACGAACCGGTGAGCGAACTGGAAAGGCTGGGCATCCTGGTGGACCGCGATGACGAAGGCTACATGCTGCAAATCTTCACCAGGCCCGTGGAAGACCGGCCCACGCTGTTCTACGAGATCATTCAGCGCAAGGGCAGCCGCAGCTTCGGCAAAGGAAACTTCAAAGCGCTGTTCGAAGCCATTGAGCGCGAGCAGGAACTGCGCGGTAACCTGTAACGCGTGAAGCTCTGCACCTTCGAGATCCGGACGCATCTGGGGAGGCACCAGCGCCTGGGGGCGGTGCTGGATGCGGGGATTCTCGATCTCAACTTCGCGTGCGCGGCGCGGTTGAAATCGCAGAAGCTGGCGGATGCGCTGGCTCCGGCGAACATGCGGGAGTTTCTGGAAGGCGAAGCCTCCGCCATGGATGCGGCTCGGGAAACGATTGAGTTCTTCGAGCGGGAACGCCCGGAACGCGGGATGAACGATGAGACGCTGCTCCATGCGGCGGGGGAAGTGAAGCTGCGGACGCCGCTGCCGAATCCGGCTTCGCTCCGCGATTTCTACGCGTTTGAAGCGCACGTGAAGAAGGGATTCGAGAAGCGCGGCGAACCTATGCCCGCGGAGTGGTACCAGATCCCCGTGTACTACAAGAGCGGACATCACAACATCATCGGAACAGATGAAGACGTGCATTGGCCGTCGTTCACGGAGAAATTCGATTACGAATTGGAGCTCGCGGCCGTGATCGGCAAGCGGGGGCGCGATATTCCGGCGGAGCGCGCGGCGGAATACATCGCGGGCTTCATGGTGATGAACGACTTCAGCGCGCGCGACATCCAACGGCAGGAGATGAAGGTGCGGCTGGGTCCGGCGAAGGGCAAGGACTGGTGCACGGCGCTGGGACCGTATCTGGTAACGGCGAATGAGATCGGCGATGCGTACAGCCTGCGCATGACGGCGCGCGTGAACGGTGAGTTGTGGTCGGAGGGAAACTCGGGCAGCATCTACTGGAAATTCGAGCAGATGATCGAGTTTCTCTCGAAGGACGACACGATTTACCCGGGCGACGTGATCGGCTCGGGCACTGTGGGGACCGGCTGCGGGCTGGAGCTGGACCGCTGGGTGAAGCGCGGCGACGTGATGGAGCTCGAGATCGAGAAGATCGGGGTGCTGCGGAACCGGGTGGTGTGAGCGGTCAGCGGCGCGGCAGGAGATCGCGGAGTGGCGCTTCTTCCTGCGAGCCCAGCAGCACACGCGTGTCGAGGTTACGGCTGTCGATTTGCCAGAGCAGCTCGCGGCAGCGGCCGCAAGGGGACATAATGGCGCCGCGTTCGTTGACGGCGACGATCATGCGGACTTGCGACTCGCGGGCTTTGAGCATTTCGGCGGCGGCGGCGTGTTCGGCGCAGAAACCGATGCCGCATTCGAGGTCCACGCAGATTCCGGTGTAGAAGTTGCCGCCAGCGGTGATCAGGGCCGAAGCGACGCTGCCGGCGGTGCAGTCCTCACTGGTTGTGAAGGGCCGCGCAAGTGAGGTGGCAAGATCGATGAGTTCTTGCGCTGTCATGTCAAGTCAAGGATAGCGGGTTACAGAAAGCTGTGGAGGTCGTGCTCGCTGACGGCGGGCTCACCGGGCGCGACATTGTCGAGTTTCCCGTCGCGCATCCAGCGCTCGAGCTCATCGACCAGGCCGAACAGGTGATCGAAGGAATCGACGATGAAGAACAGCGGCTGATAATGATCGATCTCAAACGCCTGGTTGATGGCCCACTCGAGCTGAACGGGGTGACGCTGGACCTCGGGAGAATCGATGGCATGCTCGATCTCGCCGAACGAGCTGAGCAGTCCGCTCCCGTAGGCGCGCAGGCCGTCTTTCGAGCGCATCAGGCCGAATTCGATGGTGAACCAGAAGAAGCGGGCCATGGCGCGGATGATGCTGGTGAGGCGGCGGAGCTGCTCGTGCTCATCGCGGATACCGGAGACCAGTTCGGCCGCGGTGTGAGCGCACTCGCCGAACCGCACCAGGGTTTCCGCGAACGCGCGGTCGGTATGCATGGGAACGTGGCCGGCGATGTCGTGGAAGATATCGGGTTCGGGAAGGTAGTCGAGACGGTCGGAAGGGCGAATGGTGATGGTGGTGGGGAAGGCGCGATGACGCAGGCGATCGAAGAACTGGAATGCTGGAATATACCCGCTGACGGCTTTGGCCTGGAACCCGGTGAGCGGCTGGAGGAAGCGATTGACGTCATCGAGTTTGGGAATGCGAAGCGGATCGAGGCAGAGCGAGTGAATGCCGGCGAGGAAATGCGGGTTGGCATAACGATCCCACCGCGGCGCCATGCGGCTGAACAGGCGGCGCCAGGCTTCGTGATTCTCGGCGGAGTAGAGTTGATACGGCTGCTGGATGAAGAGCCGGCCGTCGCGACGGGCCTGCTCGATGAACGGTGACTGGCTGGTAGTGAGCCCGGGAGCCTCGACGATGGTGCGGTGACGCTCCATACTCCTGCTTTCATATTAACACCACCATATTGTGGTGTCATTAAGTTGCCGCTATCCTATTGACAGGAGGCGGGTATGTATCCTCTCAAGAAGGGCAAAATCGCGACCCAGGCGCACGTCGGGCTGCCTGCGGGCACGTTCGAAGAAGAGCACGGGCGGAAGGGATTCTACGGAAAGTCGGCGCACCTGTATCATGCGCATCCGCCGACGGGCTGGATCCGGTTTGAGGGCAAACTGCGGCCGCACTGCTTCGATCTCAATCGACTGGAGTCGGGGGATCAGACCGATCCCGCGGGCATGCCGGTCGCGTTTTTGGGAAATGCCGATGTGACGCTGTACGTTTCGCGGCGGTCGGAGCCGATGCCGTTCTACTATCGGAACGCGGACGGGGACGAGCTGATCTTCGTGCATCGCGGCGAGGGAACGGTGGAGACGGACTTCGGCCCGTTGGAATTCGAGAAGGGCGATTACCTGAACATTCCGCGGGCGGTGACGTATCGGATGGTGCCGCGAACACGCGACAACTTCTTCCTGATGGTGCAGTCGAAGACCGAATTCAACCAGCCGGACAAGGGGATGATCGGGCAGCACGCGCTGTACGATCCCGCGGCGATTACTACGCCAGATCCAGCGCCGATTCTGAACGACGACCGCGAGTGGGAAGTACGGATCAAGGTGGAAGACGAAATTTCGAAGGTGGTGTATCCCTTCAATCCGATGGATGTGGTGGGCTGGAAGGGTGATTTGACGGCATGGAAGATCAACATGCGGGACATCCGGCCGATCATGAGCCATCGCGCGCACTTGCCGCCGAGCGCGCACACGACGTTCGTGACCGAAGGAGCGGTGGTGTGCAGCTTTTTGCCGCGGCCGCTGGAGCAGGATGAGGACGCGCTGCGCGTGCCGTTCTTCCATCGCAACACGGACTACGACGAGTTCATTTTCTATCACGACGGCGACTTCTTCAGCAAAGACAACGTCAAGCCGGGCTGGGCGACGCTGCATCCCAGGGGCATTCACCACGGGCCGCATCCGAAGGCACTGGCCAACCAGAAGAAGAAGACGCAGACGGATGAGTACGCGGTGATGCTGGACGGATTGAATCCGATTCACGTGCTGCCCGCGGGCGATTCGGTAGAGTGGAAGGACTACTGGATGAGCTGGATGGAGCCCGCGCCGGCCGCGCGTTGAGCTGTGATCATCAACCCTGCCGAACACGACTGCCGCAACGTCTACAAGCTGATGGTAGGCGCGATTGTGCCAAGGCCGATTGCGTTCGTTTCGACCACCAGCGCGGAGGGCGTTCGCAATCTGGCGCCATTCAGCTTTTTTACGGGAATCTGCGCAAATCCGCCGGTGATCTGCTTCGCTCCCACGATCCGGGGCACCGACGGAACGCGCAAAGATACGCTGCGCAACATCGAGGCCGTGCCGGAGTTTGTGGTGAGCGTGGTTTCGGAAGAATTCGCGGAGAAGATGAACCTCTGTTCAGCGGAGGTGCCGCCGGAAGTGGACGAGTTCGAGCTATCAGGTTTGACCCCGGTTGCGAGCGACCTGGTGAAGCCGCCGCGAGTGGCGGAATCGCACATCAGTATGGAGTGCCGGCTGGTGCAGATTGTGGAAGTGAGCGCGAAGCCTCTGGGCGGGAGCCTGGTGATCGGCGAGGTGCTTCGGTTTCACGTCGACGACGGCCTGATCGAGAACTACAAGATCGACCCGGAAAAGCTACACGCCATCGGGCGCATGGGCGGAGCGACGTACACGCGCACCACCGATCGCTTCGACCTGGAACGGCCGAAGGGGATGCCACGCAAATGAGCTGGCTGTGGGAACCGCCGCAGCAATGGATCGAGCAGACCAACGTATGGCGGTTCATGCGGAAGCTGGGCTTCACGGATCGCGAGGAGTTTCTGCGGTATTCGCGGGAGAATCTCGAGGAATTCTGGGCACGCATGGTGGAAGAGGAAGGTATCGAGTGGTTCCAGCCGTACACGCGCGTGCTGGATGCATCGCGCGGACCGGAATGGGCGGAGTGGTTCCCGGGCGGGAAGCTGAACATCGCATGGAACTGCCTGGACCGGCACGCGGCGAGCGGCAGAACAGCTTGTATCTGGGAAGGTGAAGACGGCACGGTGCGAACGCTGACGTTCGCCCAGCTCGCTGAGCAGACCAACCGGCTGGCGAACGGGCTGGCGGCGATGGGACTGGCGAAGGGTGATCGCGTGGCGCTGGTCATGCCGATGGTCCCCGAGGTGGTTGCCATTCTTTACGCGTGCTTCAAGCTGGGACTGATCGTAGTGCCGATTTTCGCAGGATTCGGCACGAGCGCGATTGCCACGCGGCTGGAGAATTCAGGGGCCCGCGTGGTGTTCACGGCGGACCATGCGCAGCGGCGCGGGCGGGTACTGCCGCTGAAGGAGAAGGTCGACCAGGCGCTGGAGAGGCCGGTGGCGGTAGAAAAGGTGATCGTCTGGCGTTACATAGAAGGCCAAATTGCCTGGCATGAAGGCCGCGATGTTTGGTGGGACGATCTGCTCGCCGGCCAGTCCACGGTGCGCGACTCCGTGCCGCTCGATTCCGAAGACCGCGCGTTCATCCTTTATACATCGGGCACGACGGGGAAGCCGAAGGGAACGATCCACTCGCATGCGGGTTGTCTGGCGCAAATGGCGAAGGAGGTTTATCTCTCCTTCGACCGCAAGCCGGAAGACAGGTTCTGGTGGCTTACCGACATCGGCTGGATCATGGGGCCGTGGACAGTTCTGGGGAATCACAACTTCGGCGGCACGATTTTCCTGTACGACGGCGCGCCGGACTATCCAGGGCCGGACCGCCTGTGGCAGATGATCGAGCGGCACGGTATCACAACGTTCGGGATCTCGCCTACGGCGATCCGGCTACTCATGCGCGCGGGAGCGCCGAGGCAGCAGATGGCGTCGCTGCGGGTGCTGGGCTCAACGGGCGAGCCGTGGGATGAGACATCGTATCTGTGGTACTTCGAGAACGTGGGACACGGGCGGTGCCCGATCATCAATATTTCGGGGGGTACGGAGATCGCGGGATCGTTTCTGACGGTGCTACCGATAGAGCCGCTGAAGCCGTGCTCGCTGGGCGGACCGGCGCCGGGGATGGCAACCGAAGTGGTGGACGATGCCGGCCATCCCGTTCGCGGCAAGAAGGGATATCTGGTCTGCCAGAAGCCCGCGCCCTCGATGACGCGCGGTGTATGGGGAGATCCGGAGCGCTACATCGAGACGTACTGGTCACGCTGGCCGGGCTGGTGGAATCACGGCGATTGGGCGAGCGTAGACGAAGACGGCTGCTGGTTCATCTACGGCCGCGCGGATGAATCGATGAACGTCGCGGGGCGTAAGGTGGGGCCGGCGGAAATCGAAGAGGCACTCATCGAGCACGCGGCGGTTTCGGAAGCCGCGGTGATCGGGGTGCCGGACGAGTTGAAGGGAGAAGCCATTGTGGCGTTCGTGGTGGCGAAGCCGGGCGTCGCGCCGGGTTCTTCTCTTGAACGAGAGTTAGAAACTCACCTGGTGGAGGCCATGGGCCCGACGTTCAAGCCACGTGCGGTGGTCATGGTTCACGAGCTGCCCAAGACACAGAGCGGCAAGATCGTCCGAAGGCTGCTGCGCCAGAAGTACTTAGGAGAAACGCTGGGCGACGTGTCGACGGTGGCCAACCCCGAAGCCCTCGAAACCCGTTAAATCCAAAGGTAATTAACGGTTCGAGCAATCAACCTGTTAACCAATTTCAACATTCCCTCGAGTGCTCCCGGCATTTTATGATCGGGCCAGAGATCCTTGTCGACAAACCGGAAGAGAGCACCCAAGTTGAGGAAGCAACTCGATGTCCGTCAGACCGGCAATGAAGCGGAGAAACTTCGCGCAGATCTACATAAGCGCATCGTCGGGCAAGACGAGCCGATTCAGCAGATCGTCAATTTGTACCAGACGTACCTGGCAGGAATGGCGAGTCCTTCGCGACCGGTAGGCAGCTTCCTTTTTCTGGGGCCGACGGGAACCGGAAAAACGCGGCTGGTGGAAGCGATTGCCGAGAGTCTGGTGGGCGACAACCGCGCCATGATCAAGGTGGACTGCGCAGAATTTCAGCACAGCCACGAGATCGCGAAACTTGTCGGATCACCGCCGGGATATTTAGGACACCGTGAAACGCACCCGCTGCTCAGCCAGGAAGTGCTGGATCAATTTCACACGGATAAGGTGAAGCTGAGCTTCGTGCTGTTCGATGAAGTGGAGAAGGCGAGCGACGCGCTGTGGAACCTGCTGCTGGGGGTTCTCGACAAGGCCACGCTGACCCTGGGAGACACGCGGCGCGTGGACTTCACCCAGACGATGATTTTCATGACCAGCAACCTAGGGGCCGGCGAGATGAGCTCCATCTTGCGGCCCCGCCTGGGTTTCACGGCGGGAGACAAGGAACGGGAACAACTGGCAGGCACGCTGGACGAGGGGACGGCGGATAAGATCTCACGCGCCGGGGTGGAAGCGGCGCGGCGGAGGTTCACGCCGGAGTTCATGAACCGGCTGGATAAGGTGATTGTGTTCCGCCCGCTGGGCGAACCGGAATTACGGAAGATTTTGAACCTGGAGCTGAATCTGTTGCAGCAGCGGATCTTCAGCTCGTCGACACCGACGCCGTTCTTCTTCGCGCTAACAGCGCCGGCGAAGGAGTTTCTGCTGCGCGAAGGGACCGATCTGAAGTACGGCGCACGCCATCTGCGGCGCGCGATGGAGCGGGAGCTGGTGAATCCGCTCTCGAATCTAATCGCCAGCGGGCAAGTGCGCGGCGGCGACCTGGTGAGCGTGGATTTCGACGGCGCCACCAATTCCCTGCTGTTCTTCAAGGAAGCGGAGAACGTGCCGGAGCACGCCGTGTTCAAGCTATGGGATCTGGCGGGAAGCGACGGCGGGAAGAATCACTCCATCGCGGCCGAAGCCGAGCTCATGCAGGCGGCCGTGCCGTTCCTGGAGCTGGAACACCGGGCGCTGTCGGCGAGCGAAAGGCCGTAAGCGTGGAGGCCGGGCATGCCCGGCCACTACAACCAATCATTCGACGGGCTTCAGTGCGGCGATGGCATCTTCGGTATATTCGATGTCGCCATCCCAATACTTGACGATCACATCCTCGTTCAATTGGACCCATTTCTTCAGGAGCGACAGATCGCGGGCAGGCATATTCCCGCCCCCGACCACGTGTACCTCCGGCCGGAGAGCCACGGAGATCAATTCGGCGGGGTTCACCTTCGGACTTTTGGAAACCTTCACACGAACGCCGTGCCGAGCACCGGCTTTCGGAGAGATCCACACCACAAAAGGCAGTCCTGTACGCTTAGGTGAGAGATTCGCCATTTCAAAAAGACCCTCGGCGGCCGATGTGGGAGCGGATTCGCTGACAGTCTTTATCACACTCTAATGATAGATTACTGCGCAGTGCGGCGGGTGGTGCGCTAAAGGTGCGTTACCCCGGTGTCAGTGATTCCTTTGGTTCAGAATGAAGCGTTCCCACCACTTTGGGCACAATCTTGTGCCACAAAATCTACTCGCAGCAGCCAAATAAGCAATCGCCAATACGATCACCAACACGCCAATGCGCACCTCGGTCATAAGGCACCCTCTTCATTTTACGCTCCTGTTTGGCAAACTATTAGCGCACTAGCGTCCGGCGAGATGATAGAACGCGGCTAAAACCAGCGGGTCATGATCACCTTCTGTTCGGTGTAGAAGGCGATGGCATCGCGGCCGTGCGCATGGAGGTCGCCGAAAAAGGACTGCTTCCAGCCCGAGAACGGGAAGAAGGCCATGGGGGCGGCGACGCCGATGTTGACGCCGATCATACCGGCTTCGACGCGCGCGGCATAGTCGCGGGCCGATTTGCCGTCGGACGTGAAGATCGAGGTGGTGTTGCCGAAGGGCGACGAATTCACGAGCTGGACGGCGGCATCGAGATCCTTCACGCGCATTACCGAGAGCACGGGGCCGAAGATCTCCTCGCGGGCGATGGTCATGTCGGCGGTGACGTTGTCGAAGATCGTGGGCCCGAGGAAGTAGCCATCGCCGGCCTTCGCTTCCCGGCCATCACATAGAGGAGTTGCGCCCTCTGCCACGCCTTTTTCGACGTAGCCTTCGACGCGCTGGAGATGGGCTTTGGTAACGAGCGGGCCCATCTGCGTGGTGGTATCGAGGCCGTCGCCGACGGCAATCTTGCGGGTCTTTTCGAGAAGCAGACTCAGGAGCGGCTGCGCGACTTCACCGACCGGCACGAGGATGCTGCCGGCGAGGCAGCGCTCGCCCGCCGCTCCGAACGCGGAGCTGATGATGGCGTCGGTGGTTTTGTCGAGATCGGCATCGGGCATGACAACCAGGTGATTTTTCGCGCCGCCCAAGGCCTGCACGCGCTTACCGTTCTTGGCGGCCGTCTCGTAGATGTATTTGGCGACAGGCGTGGATCCGACGAAGGAGACGGCACGCACGAGCGGATGCTGGAGCAGGCCGTCGACCGCCACTTTATCGCCATGCACGAGGTTGAAGACGCCGGCGGGGAGGCCGGCTTCGTGCAGGAGTTCGGCCAGGCGCGTGGGCGTCATGGGGACTTTTTCCGACGGCTTCAGGATGAAACTGTTGCCGCACGCGATGGCGAAGGGATACATCCAGGACGGAACCATGCCGGGGAAATTGAAGGGCGTGATGCCCGCACACACACCAAGCGGCTGGCGGATGGTATGGCAATCGATGCCGCGCGACACGTTTTCGAGCGACTGGCCCATCATGAGGCTGGGCATGCCGCAGCTCACCTCAACCATCTGGATGGCGCGGCGAATTTCGGCGCGGGCGTCGTCGATAGTTTTGCCATTCTCGCCGGTCAGGGTTCGGGCCAGGTCTTCGGCGTGCTTTTCCAGCAGATCCTTGAAGCGATAGAGCACCTGCACGCGATCGACGACGGGAACGTCGCGCCAGGTGAGAAAGGCATCGTGGGCAAGACGAGCAATGCGGTCGATGTCGCCGGCGGTCGCATAGGGAACACGGGCGATGGTGCGGGCCGTAGCGGGATTGGTGATGTCATGCAGCGCCCGGCTACCGGGGTCTTCCCACTTCCCTTGCACGAAAAACTTCAGGTTTTCAACGGTGGTGTCGGTTGCGATCATAAATTTTCTCGTCTCATTTCCCTTGGAATACGGCTTTGCGCTTTTCGCGGAATGCAGCCACGCCTTCGCGGAAATCGGCGGAGTCGAAGCAGGTTTTCTGAGTGACGGCTTCGCAGTCGAGTGCTTCGGCCAAGGTGTGGCTTTCACCGAACGAAAGAGCGCGTTTGATACCGGCGAGTGCCAGGGTGGCCATGCCGGAAAGGCGGCGGCACCAATCGTCGACGGTCGCGTCCAGATCGGCGACGGGCACGACCTGGTTCACGATGCCGAGGGCCGCAGCCTGCTGAGCATCGATGATGGCGCCCGTGGCCATCCACTCGAAAGCTTTCGGATACCCGATCATACGCGGCAGAAAGTAGGTGCTGCCGCCATCGGGAATCAGGCCGATCTTGCTGAACACCTGGCCGAATTTGGCTTCTGTGCTGGCGATGCGAATGTCTGCCGCCAGCGCGTAGTTGCATCCTATGCCGACCGCATGGCCGTGAACGCGCGCGATCACCGGCTTCGGCATTTCGCGCAGGGCGAGGATCGCGGGATTCACGACGCGGCGGAGATATTCGGTGACATCGCTTTCGCCCGGGTTGACGGCGGCGAGATCAGCCCCGGCGCAGAAGGAGTCGCCGGTTCCGGTGAGGACCACCACGCGGCTCTCGTCATGAACGGTCTCGCGGACTACTTCGAGAAGGCGCTGGGTGGTATCGCGGTCGACGGCATTGCGGCGATGGGGCGCATTGAACGTGATGCGCTTGATGCCATTGTGGAGGCTGACCAGCAGTCTGGGCTCTTCGGCCATTGGCCCAGTTTAGCGAAAGATGGCCTTGGGAATCATGGCATGCACGCCCTTGTTGCCATCCACAAGCTGGGTGATGGAGAGATCTGCGGCAACACTGGTGAGCATGTAGGCGTCGTCGCGGGTCAAATGCTTCTCGTGGACGAGGAAGTCGATCATCTCGAGGGTGGCCAGGCGAGTGGCCTCACGGAGGTCCTCGTGCATGCCCATAGTGATGTAGTGGGTGGGGGTTTCGCCGCGGGGCCAGCGCAGATGCAGGTCTTTGCGCACGATGAACTGAAACGTGCCGACGAGGGAAGTTTCGAGTGCGGTGATGTCAACCTCGCCATTGCCTTGGCCGGCGTGGCCGTCGCCAACTTCAAAGAGCGCGCCGGGCGCATTGACGGGAATGAAAAGCGTGGTTCCGGCGACGAGCTCTTTGTTGTCGAGATTGCCGGCGTGGAACCAGGGAGGAGCGCTGCTGATGCGTCCGGAGGCTTCGGGCGGAGCAACACCCATGCTGCCGAAGAAGGGGCGGATGGGAATCTCGATGTGCTCGGAAAAATGCGCGATCATCTTCTCGCGATCGAGCGGAATGATCTTCATACGCGCGTAGGGAAACTCGTCGGGCAGAAAGCCGGAACCGGGGCGAAAACCGTTATAGGCGAAAGGAACAGCCAGTTTGATGGACTGGATGCGAACTTCGAGCGTGTCACCGATCTGCGCGTCTTCGATGTAAACAGGACCGGTGAGGATGTGTCCGCCGGGTCCTTTGTCCTTTACCTCTTTGAAGATGGCGCGCATGGAGGGCTCGACCTGATCGGGTGGAAGCCCGGCGGCTTCGAGACGCTCGGGGCTGCTGGTGATCACGGTTTCGATTTCGACGGTATCTCCGGAACGGACGCGCAGAGCGGGCGGCGCGTCGGCCGAATAATAGCCCCAGACGACGGTTTTGGGTGTGGCCTGGAGGCGGTGGGGAGCGCTGGTCTGCGCGGCGGCGGAGACAGCCAAGGCAGCGAGCAAGAGCACGCGCATTCCCGTCATTCTACATGGCGAGGGACGCCGGTTGATCGCCCGGCGGACAGAGAGTACAGTGTCTGAGGGAGTTTTCTTGTGAGTTTCTCTGCGCTTTTACATTCGGTAAGCTATTCGGGGTCGTGGGGACAGGCCCACCTTTCGTTAGACGATTTCATCGACAAAGCCGCGGACCTGGGCTACGAAGGCGTGATGCTGATGGCCAAACGGCCGCACCTTTCGCTGTTGGATTACGGACCGAAAGAGCGGTCGCAGTTGCGGCAGCACCTCGAAAAGCGCAAGTTGATCGACCTATGCATTGCGGGCTACAACAATTTCAGCGGCGACATCGAGCACGGCGAGGTGCCGCAGCGCGAAATCCAGGTGCACTACATCTCGGAGCTTGCCCGGCTGACGCATGACCTGGGCGGATCGCTGGTGCGCATTTTTACGGCGTACGAGAATCCAGCGGCCAGCTTCACAGCGCAGTGGAATCTGGTGGTCGGCGCGCTCAAGGAGTGCGCCAAGCGGGCGAGTGAGTTTGGGGTAACCATCGGCGTGCAGAATCATCACGACATCGGCGTGGGCTACGAGAGCCAGTATGACTTGATCCAGGCGGTTGGCGAGGCGAACTGCAAGGCATTGTTCGATGCATGGGCGCCGGCACTGCACGGTGAAGATATTGGCGCTGCGGCGCGCAAACTCGCGCCCATGACAGCGCATACGACGATCGCGGCCTACCAGAAGCGCCCGCGTTATCACTACGATTCTGCCGTGGTGAACTACACGGCGCTCACCCCTTACGTACAGGCAGTGCCGATCAACGAAGGATTCATCGATTACCGGAAGTTTCTCGGAGCGCTGCGCACGGGCGGATTCCGCGGAAGCGTGGCTTATGAAATGTGCTCGCCACTGCTGGGCGGCGGATCGATGGAAAACCTGGATCGTTATGCGAGAGGCTTTGTCGAATTCCTCCACGATTTTCGCAGCCGCACGGAATCGGTCGCGGCGGATTAAGGCTTATGAATCGCAGACACTTCATCCAAACGTCGGCTATGGCTCTGGCTTCGGGCATGACGGCACGGGGCGCGAACGAACGCATCAATGTTGCCGTGATCGGGTTACGCGGCCGCGGCCGGGATCACATCACGAGCTACTCGAAGCTGCCGCAAGCGCGCATTGCCGCGGTGTGCGACATCGACCAGGCGCAGATCGAGCGCGCCGTCGCGTTCACCGAGAAAACTACCGGCTACAAGCCGCAGAATACGTATCAGGACATCCGCAAGCTGCTCGAGAACAAAGATATCGACGCGGTGTCGATTGCGACCTGCAACCACTGGCATGCGCTGGCGACGGTATGGGCGTGCCAGGCGGGGAAAGACGTTTACGTCGAGAAGCCCGCGAGCCACGAGATTTGGGAAGGCCGCAAGATGGTGGAGGCGGCACGCAAACACAATCGCATGGTGCAGGTGGGCATGCAGAGCCGTACGACGCAGCACAAGATCGAGGCGATGCGGTTGCTGCGCGAGGGCGCAATCGGCAAGGTCTACCTGGCGAAAGGCCTGTGCTATAAGCGGCGCAAGTCGATCGGCCATCAGCCGGACGGGCCGGTACCGGCGGGCGTCGATTACGACACATGGCTGGGCCCAGCGCCGATGCGGCCGTTCAACCCGAACCGGTTTCATTACAACTGGCACTGGTTCTGGGACACGGGTAACGGCGATATCGGCAACCAGGGCGTGCACGAAATGGACATTTGCCGCTGGGGACTCAACAAGAACGCACTGCCGGAAGTGGTGGTTTCAGACGGCGGCAAGTACGCTTACAACGACGACCAGGAGACGCCGAACACGCAGCTCGCCACGTTCAAGTACGACGATTGCGAGCTGGTTTTCGAGGTACGCGGGCTGCTGACGGGCGGCGAGGGGAATGTGAGCTATGCCGCCGACAACAACGGCTGTGTGGGCAATCTATTTTACGGCAGCGACGGATGGATGTCGGTGGATCTCCACGGATTTCAAATCTACCGAGGCGAGGAACGCAAGCTGGCCCAGGAGATGAAGCACGTCGAACCGGAAGAGTGGGCCACCACGCCGCATATCGAGAATTTCCTGAAAGCCGTTCGCAGCCGGAATCACAAAGACCTGACTTGCGACATTGAAGACGGGCACCTTTCGGCGGCGCTGGTGCACATGGCGAATATCAGTTATCGCACGGGGCGCAAGCTGCACTTCGACCCGAAGGCCGAGCGCTTCGTGAACGATGACGAAGCCAACAGTTATCTGAAGCGAAAATACCGCGAGCCGTTCGTGATTCCGGAAAACGTGTAGCGCTACTTCGCGCTCATGGCGATCAGCCGCTCGGCGTGTTTCAGGGCTTCGGGTGTGACCTTCTGGCCGGAAAGCATGCGGCCGATTTCTCTGGTGCGCGCGGAATCGTCCAACTCCTCGATGGTGGCTACGGTGCGGCCTTTCTGCTCGTGCTTCTCGACCACGTAGTGGTGGTCGGCGAAAGCCGCGATTTGCGCGAGGTGCGTGACGCACAGGACTTGATTCTCCGCCGAGAGTTTTTTGAGCCGCCTCCCCACGCCCTCGGCGACGCCGCCCCCAATGCCGGCATCGACTTCGTCAAACACCAGAGTGCGGACACCGGTTCCCGAGCGGGCAGGAGCCGAGATGCAGGTTTTCAACGCCAGGGCGATGCGCGAAATCTCGCCGCCGGAAGCGACTTTTTCGATGGGCTTGGGGGCCTCGCCGACATTAGGCGACACGAGAAACTCGACGGCGTCTTTTCCACAAGCTGAGGCAGCGGCGGGGGACACGGCAATTTCAAACGCGGCGCGTTCCATAGCGAGAGAGGCGAGCTCGGTTGCGACGCGCTTCGCCAGCTTCGTGGCTGCTTCACTGCGGCGAGCGGTGAGTTTCGCGGCCAGTCCATCGAACTGCTCCTGCCGCTTGCGGCGCTCCGCGCGCAACTCCTCCATGCGCTCGCCGGCATGTTCTACGGCATCGATGTTGCGCGCGACCTGATCGAGGTAGGCGAGAATCTCTTCGACAGTTGCGCCGTACTTGCGCTTGGCTTTGTCGATGGCGGCAAGCCGCGTTTCGATTTCCTCCAAACGCGACGGGTTGGCTTCCAGGCGGCCGAGATAATCACGCAATGCGTAGGCGGCTTCGGAGAGAGCGATTTCGGCAGGCTTGAGCGTCTCGCGAATGGCGCCGAGCTCGGAATCGATGCGCGCCAGTTCATCCAGCTTCCTGGCGGCAAGCTTGGCCAAGGCCGCGGCCGATTCAGGAGAATCGTAGAGAGCGGCATACGCGCCACCGGCTGTTTCGAGAATGCGGCCTAAGTTCTGCAACACGCGGCGCTCGGTTTCGAGTGCGGTATCCTCACCGGGCTGCAGACGAAGGTTTTCGATTTCGCGGCGCTGAAACTGCCACAGGTCGAGCATGCGGAGCTTTTCCTGCTCAGAGCGCTCGATTTCGGCGAGTTCCAATTCGACCTGCCGCAACGCATGGAACGCTTCCGCGATCTCGCTCAACAGTTTCTGCGCGCCGGCGAACACGTCGAGCATGTCGCGCTGCGTTTCCGGTGAAAACAGGAGCTGCTGATCGTGCTGGCCGTGAATGTCGCCCAGCAGAGGCGCGAGTTCGCGCAAAAGAGCGGCCGTGGCCGGCCGGTTGGCGACGAAGGTACGCGACTTTCCGCCGGCGAGCACCTCACGCTCGACCAGCAGCTCGCCCTCTTCGAGTTCAAGGCCGGCCCGGTCGAGCACGGCGCGCAGGGAGCGATCGTCGCGCACTTCAAAAACACCGGACACACGGGCGCGTTCCTCGCCGGAACGGATCATCTCGGCGGAAGCGCGGCCGCCGAGCAGTAATCCAAGGGCGTCGACGACGATGGACTTGCCGCTGCCGGTTTCGCCGGTCAACAGGTTCAATCCGGTATGAAAACGCACACGCAGACGGTCGACTACGGCGTAGTTTTCGACCGTCAGCTCCACCAGCATCGAGCCGATTATACGAACTTTGGCCGAGCGCCCGGCGTCACGCAATCCAGCACAAACATTTTTGTGCAGAAATGTTCTTGTGGGCCGTGAATTGTGCGATGCAACGAGGTTCCTTATGTTACATTTGCAAGTGAGGAGACAGTTTGGTTTCACCGATCCCCGGATTTTTTCTGCAAACTCCGCTCTGGGACATGGTGCTGGGCCATGCCACCCCGCTGACGTTCGCGGTCTTCCTGATTTTGCTGATTTTTTCCGTGTTCTCCTGGACCATCATCTTCGCCAAGTGGGGAGCTTTCCGGCGCGCACGGCGAGCCGATGCCCGTTTCCTGCGCGCCTTTCGCAAAGCCAACGCACTAGACGCCGTTATGGTGGCGAGCGAACAGTTCCGGCCGTCACCGCTGGTGGCCGTTTTCGATTTCGGTTACGAAGAAGTGGCGCGGCAAGTAAAATCGCGCGGCACCATCAACAACAAGATCGCGCTCGAGCGCACCCTGCAACTGGGAACGAGCGAAGAAGTTGCCAAACTGGAACGCAACATGAGCTGGCTGGCCACGACGGCGTCGGTGAGCCCGTTTATCGGACTGTTCGGAACAGTGATCGGCATTATTCGAGCGTTCGATCAACTGGGGCAGCAGGGCAGCTCGAGTTTGCGCGCGGTGGGTCCCGGTATTTCGGAAGCTCTGATCGCGACCGCTCTGGGTCTGGCAGCGGCAATTCCCGCAGCGATCTTCTTTAACTACTTCGGTCACAAGATCAAGGAAATGGGCGCGCGCATGGACGACTTCTCGCTCGAATTCCTGAATATGACCGAGCGTACCTATGGAGAATGAGCTGTGGCGATCGTAGTCAATGGCGGAGGCTCTTCGGGACGCCGGCGATCGTACGGCACGGGGTCGCTCTCGGAAATTAACGTCACCCCCTTCGTAGACGTGGTGCTGGTACTGCTGATCATTTTCATGATGACGGCGCACGTGATGGAGTTCGGACTGGAGATCGAAGTTCCGAAAACCAAGTACGTGAAAGACACCCAAAAGGAACTGCCGGTCATCAATATCACCAGGGACGGCGAGCTGTATCTGAACGACAAGGCGACGAACATCAACCTGCTGGGGACAACTTTGCAGCAGCGTTATCGCGGACAATCCGTTTTTGTCCGGGCGGATAAAGGAACGCCTTGGGACCCGATCGCCCACGTGCTGAGCGAATTGAAGGCGGCAAACATTTCCGTGAATATGGTGACGCAGCCGGAGGACTCCGCGGACAAGCGAGGGCGGTGATGGCGCCTCATGTCGACATACTGGATGAACCGGAACCGCTAAAGGGTCCGCTAACGGGCTCGATCATCCTGCACGCTGCTGTGGCAGTGGGCCTGGCAGGGTTTTATGCGGTTGGCGGGCGTACCCTCAACTGGGGCGACAATACAGCGGGCGGCGGCAATCCCATCCTGGTGGGCATTGTCAACCAGATTCCCTTGCCTTCGCATAGTGGGACTGTGAATCCTGTTGCCAACAACACGACCTCTGAAGTTCCGGAGCCAAAGCCCGAGAAGGTGCAGAGGGCTAGAGTCGCGGAGCCGGAACCGGATGCGATCCCATTGCAAAGCAAGAAGCAGCAGAAGAAACCCTCGCCCAGAGAATCAAGTTTGAATAGCTATCGCGCGAAACAGATTGACCGGCCGAACCAGCTCTACAACGCAGAAGGTCAAGCCCTGGTCAGTCCCATGATGGGTATGACCGGGTCCGGGGGCGTGGGATTTGGGCACGGCTCGCCGTTCGGCGATCGATTCGGATACTATGCCGATCTGCTGCGACAGAAGGTAGCCGAAAAGTGGCGAGTTGGTGATGTAGATCCGAGGGTACGCACCCTGCCAGTGGCCGTCGTGACGTTCACGATACGAAGGGACGGTTCGACTTCGGGTATTCGGCTGGAGCAAACGAGCGGCAATTTCGCGCTAGATCTCTCGGCGCAACGCGCCATCGCCGACGCCAGTCCGTTTCCACCGCTGCCGGCGCAATACGACAGAAACGACGTTTCCATTGAGCTTTCGTTCCGGTTACAACGATGAAGAAAACTATCCTAATAACGCCTCTGGCACTCTTCTGCGCTATTTCTGCCGCATTGTGGGCCCAACAAGATAAATTGAAGCTCGAAATCAGCAGCTCCCAGAGAACCGTGCTCGCCGTTCCCGACCTTCGCGGTTCCGGCGCAGCCCAGAACTTCATGGGCGCATTCAATGAGACGCTCTTTAGCGATTTGCAGAACTCTGGCTTGTTTACTCTTGCCCCCAAGAGCATGTACCCGCTCCAGGTTCCGCAGCGGCCTGAAGATTTCCGCACGCCACCGCGGCAGGGCACGTCGATGGGAGGGCTGGCTCTTTCGGATTGGGCGTCGCCTCCGGTCGGGGCGAACTTTCTGGCAACGGGATACACCGCGGAACAGAGCGGCCAGATCGTGCTCTATGGATGGCTGTTTGATGTCGGCCAACCCAACCTGGCAAACGCGCAAGTGCTGGGGAAGCGGTATTTCGGGTCGGTGGATGAAGCCGGAGCGCGGCTGGTGGCCCATCAGTTTGCGGCCGACATTTTGGCGCACTGGGGCGGTACGTCTCTCTTCGGAACGAAAATCTATTTCATCTCGAACCGCACGGGGCACAAGGAAGTGTGGTCCATGGACGCCGATGGCTCCAACCAGAAGCAGCTTACTTCATTTAAGTCGATATCCATCATGCCGGAGATATCACCGGATGGCAGTAAACTAGCGTTTACTAGCTACGCAGGCGGGAATCCTGGTATATTTATACTCTCGACGGAGACTGGGCGCCGGTTGCCGTTTTACAACCAGAGGGCATCATTGAATGCCACTCCGGATTTCACGCCGGATGGCAAGCAGATTCTGTATGCTTCCTCCGCCAGCGGCTACGCTCAGATCTACGTAGCGAATTTGGATGGTAGCGGTTTAAAGCGCATCTCCTCCTCGCGCGCCATCGAGGTGGAGCCCAAGGTGAATCCAAAAACGGGGAACGACATCGTATTCGTTTCCGGAAGAACCGGTCCGCAACAGATCTTCCGGATGAACTTCGACGGGACCGGGGTGGAGCGGCTAACCAACGGGGAAGGTGAAGCCTCCAATCCCTCCTGGCATCCCAGCGGGTCGAAGATTGCTTTTTCCTGGACGCGGGGGTTCGCTACCGGAAATTTCAACATTTTTGTGATGGACGTTGCGTCGCGCGATTTCATTCAATTGACACATAGCGAGGGGCGAAATGAAAACCCGAGCTGGGCACCCGATGGGGTGCACCTCGTGTTCATGTCCACGCGCAACGGTTCACACCAAATCTATACCATGCTGGCGGATGGCAGCCAGGTACACCAGCTCACTACGGCTGGCAACAACTGGACGCCGGTATGGGGGAAGTGATCGGTTCTTTGGAAAATTCTGGAGGCAGAGATCATGTTGTTGAAACGGAAATGGAGCGTTATCTGCATTGCGATTGCCCTGATGGCGATCGCCACCGGCTGTAAGAAGAAGGCAGGACCACCACCACCGCCGCCACCGCCGACCAAGACGGTGGAAGCACCGCCTCCGGCAGCCGCGCCGGATATCGCGGAGTTTTCGGCTGAACCGTCGTCCATCGAGCGCGGCGGATCGTCCACGTTGAAATGGACGGTCAGCAACGCCACGCAAATTACCATCGATAACGGCGTCGGCTCGGTGCAAGCCACAGGCAGCCGGAGCGTGTACCCGAACGAGACCACCACGTACACGTTGAGAGCAACCGGTCCGGGCGGAACGCTGAGCAAGAGCGCTACGGTGAACGTGACGGCTCCGCCGCCACCGCCGCCACCGGCACAGCCGAAGGCGAACCTGGGCGAGCGGATCAACGCTCTGCAGGACGCCTATTACGACTACGACAAGAGTGAAGTCCGCGACGATGCGCGCACGGCTCTCACCAAGGATGCGGATCTGCTGAAGTCCATTTTCTCGGACTTCCCGGATGCCGTCATCACCCTGGAGGGGCATTGCGACGAGCGTGGCTCGGCCGAGTATAACCTCGGACTGGGCGACCGCCGCGCCACTTCTGCCAAGGAATTCCTGGTGCAGTTGGGTGTTCCCGCCGATAAGGTGAAGACCATCAGCTACGGTAAGGAGCGGCCAGTTTGCACGGAGTCCAATGAGCAGTGCTGGCAGCGCAACCGCCGCGCGCACTTCTCAACGGGCCAGTAAAACCTGCCGGTAGGACACCGGATGGCGCCCATGGACAGGCGCTCGCCGGTGTCCTACCCTTTATTCAGGAGGCCAACATGAAATCCAGCCGGCTGATAGCAGCCGTGGTGTTTGCGTTCCCCGTCCTGTGCCCCGCCGCAAGCAAAGAAATTGTGGAGTTGCAGCGCGATGTGGCTCAATTACAGGATCAAGTGCGCAACCTGCAGAGCGCATTCGACACCAAAATGGCGACTCTGACCACGCAGGTACAGCAAGCCGCCGACGCAGCCACCCGTACCTCGACCGCGCTTGCCGGGCTGCAGGGGGCCATTCAGGAGCAGCTACGCGAGCAGGGCAAACAGGTGGTTGCACCGGTGGCCAACGTGAATACCAAGATCGACGAGATGACCACCGCGTTCCAGCAGGTGCAGAACGGGATGGCCGACGTCACCTCTCGCCTGGGGAACCTGGAACAGCAGATGAAGGACCTGAGCAACCAGGTGCGCACGATCAATACGCCTGCCGCAGCACCGCCATCGGGCGGGGGCTCGAGCCCATCCCCCGGACCGGCTTCCAGCGTTCCGCCCATTGACGGCAAGACGCTGTACGCGAACGCGGATCGTGACCGGCTGGGCGGAAAGAACGATCTGGCGCTGCAGGAGTTTCAGCAGTACATCCAGTATTACGGCGACGGGCCTTTCGCGCCGAACGCCCAGTTCTGGGTCGGCTACATTTACTACTCAGAGGGTGATTACCAGAACGCCCTTAAGGCATTTGACGAGGTGTTGGTACGGTTCTCGCCCAATCAGAAAACCCCCGATGCGTATCTTTGGAAAGGCCAGACGCTGGTGAAGCTCGGACAGCGTACGGCCGGTGCGAAAGAGTTTAATCAGGTCATCAAGCTGTATCCCAGCAGTGAAGCTGCCACCAAGGCGAGGGCTCAACTCAGGCAGTTGGGCCTTCAGGCTTCGTCCCCAGCGCGCCGCAAACGTTAGTTCCCCGTTTCTTTTCCCCGTTTTTTGGTGTTAGCTCCTGCAAAGATCCCAACCCAACTGCGACAATAATTCTGTTATGGCTCTCGACACGGAGATTTCACGGCAACCCCTGACAACGTACGAGGGTTTGGCCAAAATGATCGACCATTCGTTGATCCGGCCGGAGCTGACGGATGAACAAGTGGTGGCAGGCTGTGAGCTTGCCAAGCGCTACCAGGTGGCAAGCGTGACGGTGCGGCCTTGCGACGTCGATCTGGGCGTCCGGCTGACGGCAGGCTCGGGTGTAGCCGTAGGCAGCGTAGCCGGATTCCCGCACGGTTCGTCTACTACTGCGGTCAAGCTATACGAGATCCGTGATGTGATCCGCCGGGGCGCACGAGAAGTGGATATGGTGTTGAACATTTCCAAGCTGCTCTCCCGGCAGTTTCAATATGTGGAAACGGAGCTCGTGCAATGCGCCGAGGAATGCCATAAGCAGGGCACCCTGCTGAAAGTCATCTTCGAGAACGCCTACCTCACCGACGAGCTCAAGATCATCGCTTGCCGCATTTCCGCGCGGGCCGAAGTAGACTTCGTCAAGACGTCTACCGCGTTCGCCGCCACAGGCTACACGATCGAAGACTTGAAACTCATGCGGAAGCACACGCCCGAAGGTATTGGCGTGAAGGCCGCAGGCGGTGTGCGCACACTGGAAAAGGCCCTGGAGGTGTACGAATTGGGCTGCTCGCGTTTCGGAGCGACGGCGACCGCAGCCATCCTGGATGCCTGGAAAGCGCGCCTTTCCCGAAACGTGGAGCAGGCGGCTTCCTGACCGTTTTCTCCATGGTATTCTAAGAACCTCGCGAAACGGCCATGCCGCAGAAACGGCCCTTCCCACGCATTTGTATCGCGCTCGGCCTACCTGACGCCGCCAGATTGCTGGAGCACGCGCGGCAGGAAGCCGCATCCGGCGAGACTTTCCTGGAATTCCGTTTGGACCACCTGGACGATCCGCAAAACGGACCGAAGGTAATTCGCGACCTGCTCAAAGAGCATCCCGGCTGCATGATTCTCGCTACCTGCCGCCGGCACCAGAATCATGGCAAGTTCAACGGCAGCGTGGAAGAGCAGTTGGCCATCCTTGACGCTGCGGTCAATGCCGGAGCGCAGGCCATCGATGTGGAAATTGAGACCGTCGAAGCTGCCGCCGAACGGCTCAGCGCGTTTCGCGGACGGTGCCAGGTTCTGATCTCGTATCACAATTTCGAAACCACGCCTCAGCTTGAGACGCTCGTTAAGCGGATGACGTCTTTTGCTGCGGACGCATATAAAATCGTCGCCACCGCGCGCAAGCCTTCCGATAATGCTCGCGTCCTCGCCGTGGCGCGCGCATCGTCGCGCACCCCGCTGGTGGTGCTCGCTCTGGGTGAACTGGGCTTCCCCACGCGCGTGCTCTCCCCCGCGTTCGGCGGACTTTACACCTACGCGGCTCCGCTGGCCGCGCAGGGGACCGCTCCCGGGCAAGTGAGCGCGCGACTTCTCCGCCATCTCTACCGCATCGACAAGATCTCGAAAGCCGTTAAGGTATATGGCGTCATTGCCGATCCCATACGGCACTCGATTTCTCCCGCCGTGCACAATCGCGGCTTTCAGGCGCGCCGCTTCGATGGTGTTTATCTGCCGTTCCTGGTTTCGCCGCTACAACTCCGGGATTTCTTTGCGCTCGCCGAGAAGATTCCCATCTCCGGCTTCAGTGTCACCATCCCGCACAAGCAGAAGGTCATTCGCTATCTGGACGCTGTCGATCCGCTGGCCCGCCGCATCGGCGCGGTCAACACGGTTTGGCGAAAGGCAGGAAAATGGCGAGGCACCAACACAGACGCGGCAGCAGTGCTTGTGCCCCTAAGCCGTCACGTCCGGCCGTCAAAATCTTCCGTCCTGATCGTGGGTAACGGGGGCGCGGCGCGCGGAGCGGCTTGCGCGCTCATTGATGCAGGCGCCAAAGTCGCAATTGTCGGCCGGAACCCCGACCGCGTCCGCGCCCTGTCACGCATCTGTGGCGCCGAACCTCTCTTGCGGGAACACCTGGAGCAGCGCGAGTTTGACGCTCTGGTGCACGCTACCCCCCTGGGAATGTTCCCGCATGTGGATGAGTGCTTTTTCAACGGCAGGATTCCTGCCGGCATCGTCTTCGATATGGTCTACAATCCGTTGGAGACCGTTTTGATCCGTCGCGCACGAGAAGAGAAGAAAGTGGTCGTGCCCGGAATCGAGATGTTTATCGAACAGGCAGTGCGCCAGTTCGAGATCTGGACGGGCGAATCCGCGCCGCGAGCCGTGATGGAGAAAGCGGCCCTCGAGGCATTGGAACAAAAGCCATGAATCGGCCATTCACTCGCAGAAAGTTGGGTTTACTGTTCAGCTCTGGTGCCGGCCTGCTCACGGCACATGCGCAGGAGGCGCCCGCAAACCCGCCCGCGGACTTGCAAACCACCGCTAAACAGCAGCTCCGGAAGGATTCCGAAGCCATTGCCGGTGTAGAGCTCTCCCCTTCCACCGAACCTGCATTTCAGTTCAAAGCCTGATGGCCGCTGAAATCAACGACGACATCTTCTTCGCGACCATCACGGAGCTGAACGCGAAGCTGAAGGCTCGTGAATTGTCAGCCGTCGAACTGGTGCGCGCCTTCGCTCGGCGGCTGGAGCAGCTTGGACCGCGTTACAACGCTGTCGCGCTGCCGCTCACCGAAGCCGCCCTCCGCCACGCGAAGGAAGTGGATAAGGATCTCAAAGACGAGCGTTACCACGGTCCGCTGCAGGGAATTCCTTATGGCGCGAAAGATCTGTTGAGTTACGCCGGCCATCCCACGACGTGGGGCGCTACACCGTACGCCGCGCAGGTGTTCGACCAAACCGCGACGGTTCTGCAAAAGCTCGGAAAAAGCGGCGCCGTGCTGATCGGTAAGTTGTCGATGATCGAGCTTGCCGGCGGTGGCGGATATCGATTCGCGGCGGCATCGATGTTCGGCCCCGGGCTGAATCCCTGGGACCGCTCGCGCTGGTCGGGAGGCTCTTCGAGCGGTTCCGGAAGCGCCGTCGCCGCGGGACTGGTGCCCTTCGCGCTCGGATCGGAGACTTCCGGGTCGATCCTCACGCCTTCGGCCTTTTGCGGCGTTACGGGTTTGCGGCCCACGTACGGACTCGTCAGCCGCCATGGCGCGATGGCTCTGTCATGGACCATGGACAAGATCGGCCCCATGTGCCGTTCCGCCGAAGATTGCGGGCTGGTGCTGGCGGTTATCGCCGGCGGAGATTCCGCCGATCCGGGCTCGGCCCACAAGAGTTTCTACTACACGCCCCAATACACCCGCCCGGTCAAGACGATGCGTGTTGGCTACGCACCCGTAGATTTCGCCGAATGGGCACAACCCTCCGCACGCCCGGCGTTCGAACAGGCACTGGCCGCCATTCGTGAATCTGGCGCGCAAATCTCGGAGATCAAGCTCCCGGATCTGCCTTACGGCGCCCTTGCGAGCACTGTGATACTCGCCGAAGCCGCATCCGTTTTCGAGCCGCTCATCACCAGCGGTAAGGTGGACCAGCTGGCCGATGCCAAGCAGATCGCCGGGTTGAAAACAGCTCTGGAGATCCCGGCGAAGGATTACTTACGCGCTATGCGCGTGCGCACCTTGTTGCAGAAGCAAATCCGCCAGCTTTTTGTCGACGTGGATGTGTTGCTCGCTCCGGCACGGCTTGGCCCGGCACCCAAAATCAGCGAGCCTCTCGACAAACACGCGTCCGACCCCAAGCCGAGCCAGACGGGCTTGAGCAGCGTGTTGACGCAGGCGGGAAATCTCGCGGGTCTTCCGGCGCTCTCGCTTCCCTGCGGCTTTGCGGATGATTTGCCGGTCGCGATGCAAGCCGTCGGACCGCCATTCTCCGAAAATCGCCTGCTTGCGTTTGGTAAAGATTTCCAAACTCGAACCGATTGGCACCGCAAGCGGCCTAAAACCGCCTAGGAACCGGCACCAACGCTACAATGGAAGCATGCCGCGCGCCGGCATCAATCCCCAGCTTTCGGTTGAACGCTTTTTCCAGCTTTCCGTTCTAGGGCTGGTCACCAGCGGCTACCTCGCTGTTGCGGGCTCAGGCTTCCTCGATGCCCCAACTGTTCTTCTGACGGCGCTCGGCCTGCTCCTACGTTTCCTGTTGGTCTTGGGAGTTATCAGGCTGGAGATTTCGCCCGCCGTGGTGACCTTCATTACGCTGGGTTATGTCGCGTTTTACGCGGTCGACTACTTCTTCGTCTCGCGCACCTTTCTGCAGGCTACGATTCACCTGGTTTTTTTTCTGGCCGTGGTCAAAATCTTAACTGCGCGCACGAATCGCGATTACCTCTACGCGGGGGCCATCGGCTTTCTCGAAATTTTGGCGGCAGCCATGATTTCCGCGAGTCTCAATTTTCTCCTGCTGCTGGGCGTCTATCTTCTTTGCGCGATCGCCGCATTCACCAGCGCGGAAATCCGCCGCGCCATGCAGAAGCCGCAGCAGATTGCGCGCCTTCTGCCGCGCCGCTTTCAGGCGCGCCTCTCGGTTCTCGCGATATCCGTGACTATAGGGATTCTCGTCCTTACCGGCGGACTGTTTTTTCTCCTCCCGCGGAGCGCCAATGCAACGCTCAGCCGTTTGGTCTCTCATCGCATACATGTTCCCGGATTCTCCGACCGGGTAACGCTCGGGCAAATCGGCGAAATTAAGAACAACTCCACGGCAGTCATGCACATCGTCCCGGATTCCGGAACCTTGCCTGAGAATTTGAAGTGGCGCGGCGTCGCGCTTAGCGACTTCGATGGCAAGCACTGGTCGAGCCCGCAGGGAAGAGGCAAAATCGTCCACCTTGAGGACCAATGGACCTTGGTTACCAACCAGCCGCTGACGGGCGACACGCTTTATTACCACGTCACCCTGAATGCCGTCGATTCCGATGTCTTGTTCATCGCGGGATTGCCCGTGCATCTGCACCCCGAGTTGTCCAATGCCTTCGGACTTCGCCGGGGTGCATCCATCCGCGTGGAGCCGGATGACAGCCTGCGGCTCAGCTCGCTCCCGCCCGACAATTTTCGCTACTCGGTATCGAGTGTGGTCGAGAACAATCTGCTGTTCACGGATCACTTCTCCCTGCCCAACGACGCTCGCGAACAGTATCTGCGCCTTCCATCCATGGACAACCGCGTCCGTGATCTTGCACAGCGGGTGACTGCCGGGCTATACACCCAGATGGACCGCGCCCGAGCCATCGAAACACACCTGCGCCAGTCCTACGGCTACACGCTTCAATTTCCCGACCATGCTCCCAGCGATCCAATTGCCTATTTTCTGTTCGATCGAAAAAAGGGGCACTGCGAGTACTTTGCCTCCGCCATGACCGTGATGCTGCGTGCCGTCGGCATTCCTGCACGCCTGGTGAACGGCTTTCAGAGCGGCACCTACAATCCGATTTCCCACCAATACGTCGTCCGCGAATCGGACGCCCATAGCTGGGTGGAGGCGTATCTGGAGGCCCGCGGCTGGACTACTTTCGATCCCACCCCTCCTGATCCAGCGGCGCACCAGGCCGGCCTGCTTGCGCGCCTCGCGCTGTGGACCGATGCCGCTGAGACGTTCTGGCAGGATTGGGTAGTGCGTTACGACCGCAACCAGCAGTACCGCCTCGCCGCTCAATTGGATAGTTCCAGCCGGCGGTGGCGTCTGGGCTGGCTTGCGGGCATCGGTGACGCGCTTACTGATTGGAAGTCGCAAGCAGCTTCCTGGTTCGCCGTTTACGGCACACAACTCGGGGCGTTAATTGCATTTGCCGTTGCCCTGGTTGCCGCAGGGCCCCGTCTGTTGCGTTCTCTTTCCATACTGCGGCGAGTGCGCCGCGTTCGCGAAGGCCAGGCCTCGGTCGGCGATGCCACCGTTCTCTACGAGCGTATGCTCGAGGTCCTGCGCAGCCGTGGATTTCAGAAGCCGGCATGGTTCACGCCGCGCGAGTTCGCCGCTTCCCTTCCCGCCGAAACCGGCATGCTGGTTGACCAGTTCACCGCCGCGTACAACGATCTGCGGTTCGGCGGACGGCTCGATGCCGCTCCACGCCTGACACTCCTGCTCGAAGAACTGGAAACCGGGCGAACCGGCATTCCCGCGTTGTAATCCCGGCACGCGGTAAAATCGTGCGAGTACATTCATGGAAATTCCCCGCGGTATCGGCGTGGCCGTATCCACGCATAATCTGGATGATGTCCTGCGCCTCACCATGGACCACTTTCACGCCGACACGGGAACCATCCATCTACTCGAGGCTGATGGCATTCTGCATTTGAAGGCTGCCAGCGCGGGCATTCCCGAGCCTGTTCTCAAAGCCGTAGAGCGCGTCCCGGTTGGCAAAGGAATGGCCGGACTTGCGGTGGAGCGAAAGGAACCGGTCAGCGTTTGCAATCTCCAGACGGATGCGAGCGGTAACGCTCGCCCGGGCGCCAGGGCCACGGGCATGGAAGGCGCGCTGGTGGTGCCCATTCTCCGCGGCGATAAAGCGTTAGGTGCTTTCGGCATTGCCAGCCGCCAGCCGCGGACATTCACACCAGAGGAAACCAATCTACTCATCGAGATCGGCCGCGCTGTCGCCGCGTCCGAGCTATCTTAAACACTTTATGACTCATGATGATCTAAGCAGAAGAACATTCGTTAAGACATCCCTCGTCGCATCGAGCGCGGCGTTGCTCCCGGCACAGTCGCCGAACGATACCGTTCGCGTCGCTTTCATCGGCGTCGGCAATCGCGGCTCTTACCTGCTGAAACACATGCTCAAGGTGCCCGGCGTCAACGTCGTAGCCATCTGCGACATCGATCCCGAGAGCCTGAAGAAAGCCGTCGATGCCGCCGTCGCCGCCGGCCACACTCCCGAGTCCTACACCGAGTTTCGAAAAATGCTCGACCGTAAAGATATCGATGCGGTCGTCATCGCCACGCCGGTCGATCTCCACAAAGAGATGGCCATCGCTTCGCTCGAAGTGGGCAAGCACGTCTATTGCGAAAAGCCCATGGGCCTCAATCCCGAGCAGTGCCGCATGGTCACCAACGCCGCCAAGAGCGCCAAAGGTATTTTCCAGGCGGGTTTTCAGCTGCGCCATGATCCCAACAGGGCCGCTTCCATGAAACTGGTTCACGAAGGCGGTATCGGCAAAGTTCTGTTCCTACAGGCGTACCGTCACACTGGCGACCTGGATCACAAAATCAAGTGGTACTTCGACCGCTCCCGTTCCGGCGACAACATCGTGGAGCAGGCGTGCCATATCATCGACCTCATGGTCTGGGCCGCAGGCAGCCATCCGCTGCGCGCTTACGGCACCGGTGGAATCAACCTTTACAAAGACGACCCGCCGGGCCGCACCACCATGGACAATTACGCGGTCATCTATGATTTCCCCAACGATATCCGCTTCACTTTTAGTCACATTTACTTCGACCCGCCGCATTTCTCGGGAATCAAGGAGCGCGTCTACGGTTCACAGGCCTCCATCGACATTGCCACGGCAACTCTGATTGAGCGAAGCAAAGACGCACAGCCCAGAACCATCCAGGTGCCGGATGCCAACCAAGACTCCACGTATCTTTCCGTCGCGGCGTTTATCGACAATGCGCGCGGCAAGAAGACGCCGTTGAATAACGCCGAGTCCGCGCGCATCTCTACCCTCACGGCCATGATGGGCCGGAAATCGATCTACGAAAAACGCGTCATCGATTGGGCGGAGGTGGACGTTTAGTGAAACGCACGTTATTGGTCCTTTGCGCGGCCGGGCTTGCGGCCGCCAGCGAACCCGGTTTCACCACACTGTTTAATGGTAAAGATCTGGCCGGCTGGAAGCTGGTCGGCCAGGAAGGCCCGGGCTATGTCGTCAGGAACGGCCTGCTCGAATGCCCTTCCGACGGTGGAGGCAATCTATTCACCGAGAAAGAATACGCTAATTTCGTCTTCCGCTTCGAGTTTAAACTGACCGAAGGAACCAACAACGGCGTTGGCATCCGTGCTCCGTACGAAGGCGACGCTGCCTACCAGGGCATGGAGATTCAAATTCTCGACCATGACGCCCCCATGTACCGCGGCAGACTTCGGCCCGCACAGTATCACGGGTCGATATACGATGTCGTACCTGCCAAGACCGGCTTTCTGAAGCCGACCGGGGAGTGGAACTCCGAGGAAATCGTGGCCAACGGCCGGCAGATCAAAGTGACCTTGAACGGCCATGTCATCATCGATGCCAATCTCGACTCCATCACCGATCCCGCCGTCCTCAAGAAACATCCGGGGCTCGCACGAACTAGCGGTCACGTCGGATTTCTTGGACACGGACCGGCTCCGGTCTGGTTTCGCAACGTGCGCATCAAAGAACTGCCGTAAGCCGGGTAAGTGGTCTCAACGGCGATTAACTAAAGTTATCGGGAGTTACTAAGCTAACTTTGAGAAACTTACCCCGCCCCGCTATCATGGGCATTTGAGCCCTCCTGCTTCGCACCCTTCCTCCGAAGCCACCCACGCCGCAAAAGGTTGGGCGAACGCCTATATTTCCCTGGTCATAGCACTCGGCTGCACCGCCGCATTTCACTCTCTTTTTCCCTGGTATTCCGAGCACCCTCGGCTCTACGCCATCTTACTTTCGTGCGCACTCGTCACTTCATCATTGAAAGTCTCGCTGCCTGGGCTCTCCGGAACCATCTCGGTCGGCTATATCTTCGTGCTGTTGAGTATTACATGTCTCAGCCTTCCTGAAACCACGCTCCTTGCTATCGGATCTTGCCTCCTGCAATGCCTGTGGAAGCCCAAACGGAAAGTGCGGATCGTCGAGGTCGTTTTCACCGCGGCCAGCGTTGCCACCGCCACTTACTTGAGCTATGGGCTCTACCACGCATTCACGTCCTCAAGAACGAACCAGGCGCTTTCTATATTGAGCTTGCTCGCGGCGACCACGGTGTACTTCGCGCTCAGTACATTTAGTATCGCCGGCGTCATCGTTCTTACCGAGAGACGCGGCGGCGTGGTTCAAGTTTGGAAAAGCGGCTATGTGTGGTCGTTGCCCTACTATCTGTTAGGCGCGTCCGTCATCGGCCTGGTTGAGCTGTTTGCTCCGCGCGTCGGCGTCCAGCTACCGTTAGCAGCGTTGCCCGTGATTTACGGCGTCTATCGGACCTTCCGGCTGTACATGGCCCGGCTGGCGGATGAAAAGAAGCATGCGCAGGAACTCGTCGCTATGCATGAACGCACGATTGCCGTTCTTGAGGGCGCCAAAGCCAAGGCCGAAGAGGCCGCCCGGGTCAAGACCGAATTCCTGGCCAATATGAGCCACGAATTCCGGACCCCTATGAACGGCATCCTCGGCATGATCGACCTGGCCCTCGATACCGAAGAACCTGTGGAACGAAGAGACTATCTCGAAACGGCTCGCGACAGCGCTAGCTCGTTACTTCGCATTCTCAGCGATGTCCTCGATTTCTCCAACATAGAGGCAGGCAAGCTCGATATCCAAAATTCTTCCGTTGATCCCCGTTCGCTCGTGCGCGACGTCGTCGAATCCATTCGGCCCACCGCCGTCTCGAAGCATCTCAAGTTAGTGTGCGAGATTGCAGACAGCGTTCCGCCGTCCGTGTTGACTGACTCTGTCCGGTTGCACCAGATCCTGGAAAACCTCGTGGATAACGCCGTCAAGTTCACGCTGCAAGGTCAAGTTTCGGTGCGCCTCATGGTCGAGCCAACCGCAGGTGGCACGGGTGATCAGTTGCGTTTCTACGTTTCTGACACCGGAATCGGCATTCCCGCGGAACGCCAAAAGGAGATCTTCCAGCCCTTCGTGCAGGCCGACGGCAGTTCGACCCGCACCTTCGGCGGCACCGGTCTGGGCTTGGCGATTGTCACGCAGCTCGTTCACCTGTTGGGCGGCGAGGTTTCGCTCGAGAGCGAAGTCGGCCGCGGCACAACCTTCACATTTGCGGTGCCGGTGAAAGTCGCCGGCGCGGCGTATGCACCGTCACCCGCCAGTCACGAATTAGTATAATCGCGGGTTCCGTCCCATCACGATGTCCTCCGCCACTGATCTCCCCGCTAAGAAGTACCTGAACCTCGCTGCCGTCAAAACGATGGTCGCCGCCGCCGAAGCCGAAGCCCGCAAGCGCGGCGTGGAAGTGACGATTTGCATTGTGGACGATAGCGCCAATCTGCTGTTTCTACAGAAAGCGGACGGAGTCGGCATCATCACGCTGCAATACGCCCAGAAAAAGGCGCGCTATGCGGCGTTGTATGGAAAACCGTCCAAGGTCTCTGCTGACCGGCTCAAGTCGGGCGATATGCACCCGCTTATTGCCCCCGATGCCTTCCCCGATCAGGGTGGCGTGCCGGTCGTAGTCGACGGTCAGGTTCTCGGCGCCATCTCTGCCAGCGGCGCCCCGTCGGAAGTGGACGAAGCGATCGCGCAAGCCGGTGTCGATGCGCTGCTGAAGAAGTGAGGTGTCCCTCATCGAAATCGAGTAACGCTGGCCCTTGAATTGCCGGACCCCTTAGAATAGGCTTACAGCAGAACCTTGCTCCTACTCTCTCTCCTTGGCTGGGTTTGCCACATCCCGGCCGCAATGCAGGTCATTTCGGCCGCTCCGCCGAATGCCGGCATCTTCGGACGTGTCGTTAACGCGCAGACCCGGGAAGCTGTCCATCGCGTCGCTATTAAGGTCTACGACTCAAAGGCTCAGTGGGATGAGTTCACCGACGAGGATGGCAGGTTTAGATTTCAAAAAATCCCTCCGGGCAATTACTACCTCATTGCCCACCGCGATGGCTATTCCGACCGGTCATACATCGTGGAACGGTCTGACTTCGATGCGCAGAAGGAGCTGCCGGTCGAGTTACATCCGCAAGCCGTGATCACGGGCCGGGTACGCGATCCTTTGGGTCAATGGCTGCAGTCGGCCCACATTGAAGCACTCCGTGGCGCTACCACCGGAAAGGCCGACGTATTGGCATCCGCCGAGACGAACGATTTGGGCGAGTACCGGCTTTCCGGCTTGGACGCCGGCACGTACCGGTTGCGGGCAGTGTACCGGGAGGGAAGAGAGGATGAATTAGATCCCACTCCGCTGACGATAGCCAGTTCCTTCTATGGTGGTTCAGAACGACCTGCGGTTATCTCTGTGCGCTCGGGCTCAGTCACGGACGGAATCGATTTCATCTTGAATCCCGTTCGTCCCGTTACAGTCCGCGGGACGCTGCGTACGGACGCCGGGCCTTTCGCGGACCATGTCACGATGTGGATCATGGGCCGGTCAGGCGAGGGCGGGCACAACGCCTCGGGCGCGGATGGCAAATTTGAGATTGCCGATGTAGCCCCCGGTAGCTATACCGTCTCGGCCCACACTCTGGACAAAATCGCTCCTTTGTTCGGTATGGCTACTGTCGAGGTCCACGGTGATGACGTGGATTCGGTTCAGATTATGCTCCGACCCGAGCCTTTCGTCGAGGGTGAGATCCGCTACGTGGACGGGGCAGCATCAGTTCCCGATCCCGGATCGATCTTTTTCATGCGGGCGGACCGGACCACGCCTCTGCCCATGGAAATTGCCCGTCCCGATGCCGGTCAAAGATTTCGCGTCGCCCTTGATTCCCGGTGAATATGCCCTCACGTTCGATGGTGCGATCCGCAAACTCAGCGTCCGGAAGATCTCGCTCGATGGCAAGCCGATAACGAATTGGAAGTTGCAGATCGATGAGTCTTAAGCAGTCAAAAAACTCGTCGTCATCTTAGGCCCGCAGACAGAGCCATGAAGATCCCATCTCTCATTCTGGCCTGGGTCGGCGCTTGCGCCGCAGTTGGACAAGCTGCGCCGCAACTCTCGTTCCGGGTGCACGTCATCAACCGCTTGACGAAGGCTCCGGTCGTTGGTGCGAATGTCGTTTTGTCCATCCAGACAGGAGAACCGGCATGGGGCCGCACCAATACCGAGGGCGTCTTCAGCGGACATGCGGAGTCCGCGGGAAGTTACCTGTGCACCGTCAGGCGCCACGGCTACCGTATGACGGGCACTGGCATGGGCAAGCTGGTGGACGTGAAATCAGGAACCCAAGCCGATATCACTATCGAATTGGAACCGCTTGCCGTAATTGCCGGCCGAGTTCTCGACCAGTATGGAGATCCGGTTCGGAACGCCTTGGTGCGCACCGAAGACAAAGAGACGACGCAGGGCGCGGGTGAATACTTCGGGAGTTACGCCGCAGCCACCACCGACGATCTGGGCGAATATCGAATTGCCGGCGTCGAGCCCGGAAAACATTACGTCGTGGTCGAATTCAACTCGAGCGACCATAATGTGCGGTCGCGCCAACAGTGGCCTATGACCGGTGGCCTGATGCTCTACGCGGACGCGAGCGCAATCGAAGCAGCACAGCTGGTGGAAGTTGCCGCGGGTGAAACACTACGCTTACATGACATGCGGTTGCAGATCCACCGTGCCGTCACAATTCGAGGGCGAGTGAAACCAGCGCCATCGGCAGAGGGCCGGCAACAGGTCAACCTTCGCCGAACTTTGCCTCTGGCATTGCATTCAACTCCAATGGTTCTAGGAGGATTAGCCGAAGCCGGCGGCGCCTTCAAAATGGAAGCTCTGCCGGGAGCGTATGTGCTCACCGCCTCCGACATGACATCCGGGAAAATCTCCAGGCCGGTCAGCCTGGAGATCGGCGACCAGGACATCAACGGCCTCGAACTCGAACTGAACTCTGGTTACGAGATCCGCGGCCGGGTGGCAGTCGACGGTTCCGAACCAATCGACTACTCCTCGCTGATGTTGAGTTTCGGCGGCCAGCCGGTGAAGCTCGATTCCAGTGGGGCCTTTGAGACAGCGCTTTTTGGGGATGCGGCCTTTTACACGCTACAGGGCCTGACTGGGAACTGGTACGTAAAAGACTTCCGGGTGGCCGGCAAACGAGTGGTGGGAAGAAGTTTCCATGTTGATCCGGGGACAACGGATATTGTCATTTCGTTGAGCCCTCATGGCGGGCAGCTCTCGGTTTCCGTCACGAGCACGCCAGAAAGCGCCGCCATCATGCTGATAGTCCTGCTGCCGGAATCAGGAGAAATTCCAGACGTCGAATCGACTGTTCACGCGATGCCGGATGCCTCGGGCAGGTTCCTCGCTCGCGCCGTGCCCCCCGGTTCCTACCGCCTCTTTACGCTTGACGCCTCTAACTGGGCGCTTGCGATGCGCCCGGATCTGCTGCTGGAGAAGCACCGGGCCTCGGCACCCTTGGTTACAATGCAAGAGGGCGAAGAGAAGTCTATCGCGATTCCGCCGCAACACTTCGAGGTCGAGCAGTAATTCGCCCTCGGTCCCGCTTCAACCTCACAATCCCTCGTAGGTCTTTTTTAGTGTTGGCTGTTGTACCAGCTCCGCCACGCGGCTGGGTCGTCCCCGAGCCGCTGCCCGGAAATATCCTGAAGCGCCTGCAGGACCCACTGATGCATCGTCGCATCGAGCGACCCATCCTCGAGATAGCTCAGAAATGCCTGTGCGGCTTTCATCCTCTGGGATTGCTGCAGCATTCCCGATTGCGCCAGGCTGCATGCGGCGCGTTCTCGAACGTCCGCGGACGGATCGTTACGGAAGATGTCGAGTAGCGGCTCGATCGTGGCATCGGTTCCCAGATAAGCCAGCCCTTCCACAGCCCAGTGACGGATGGTCGAGTCGGGGTCGCGCGTGTACTTCATCAGCACCGGGAAAATCTGTTCTCGTTCTACGCCGCGATTGCCCAATAACCCTAACTGCCAAAGCGATGTAATGCGATCTCCTTCTCCCGACTCTAACGATTGGATCCGCTCGGAGACACTCTCGGGCGTCTTCTTGACGTTGTACGCTGCCAAATCGATCTCAATCGCCGCAGCGCGCACTCGCAGGTCGTCGGCATTGAATGCTGACGTCAGTAGAGTGTTGAGTTGGGGATCCAGTTCGAGTGATCCATACCACGAATCGACTCTCTTATCGATCCATTCTGTGGCGCCTTCGTAATGGTTGATCGCACGCTCCAGCAGCCTCTCCGCCTGAGCCTGCGGCGTCATCTGATCAAGCGCCTGAATCTCATGCTCGGAGAGAACCGCGGGCGATGCGGCGACCGGTTTGCCCTGGACGGCAATAAACGTCAGCACTTGCTGCCACGCGGCCTGCGCATAACCGGATTTGAATCCAGCTAATAGCAGAAACGCCGCCGCCCCAAATACGATGAAACCCCTCCGGGCCATGAGGAAAGTATAGGGAGCGCCTCACAGCCATATAAGTTCTCTTTGGTAGTACCCTGGCTGGGCTTAACCCCAGGGCAATCTGGCGAGCTTCTCGTACGTCACCGGCAATTCCTCCGGTAGCACGCGCGTTTCGCCGATTGTGCTCATGAAGTTGGCGTCGCCGGTCCATCGCGGCAGCATGTGCATGTGAATGTGGCCCGTTACGCCTGCGCCCGCGCTCTCGCCGATATTCATCCCGAAGTTGAAGCCCTGGGGGTGATACGTGGTTCGCAAATTGACCTCGGCGCGCTGTGTGAGCCGCATCATTTCCGCCAGTGTTTCTAAAGGCGCATCCGATAATGTCGCGACATGCTGATACGGCGCAATCATCAGATGGCCGTTGGTGTAGGGGAACAGATTCAGGAGAATGAAATTTAGCTCGCCGCGATAAATGATGTAGTTCTCAGCGTCTCTTTTTTCTGCGGATTTGATACAGAAGATGCAGCCGTCGCTGGGTTCCGCGCGGCTGATGTAGCGGTACCGCCATGGAGTCCAGAGTCGGTCCATGGCTCGCCCGATTAGTGAGCCTGTGGCTGTTGCTGATCGGCAGATTCCTTGACTGCCGAGTTATTCACGACGTCCTTAAGTTCTTTGCTGGGCTTGAAATAGGGAATCTTTTTGGCGGGCACTTCCACGCGCGTCCCGGTCTTGGGATTACGGCCGATGCGCGGTTGCCGTTGCCGTGTGCGAAAGCTTCCGAATCCGCGGATCTCGATTTTGTCGCCTCCCCGCAGCGCCTTCACGATACTGTCGAAGATGGACTCGACGATGACCTCGGATTCCTTGCGGGTCATCTCGACCACTCGCGAGACCTCTTCAATCAGATCCGCCTTGGTCATGTTCACGCCTCCTTGAAAGCTCAAAAGCTCAAAAAACTATGTTCTCTCAACAGATTACAGACCTGCAACAGTATCGCGTGCTGGGGCGGCCTTTTGCAATCCCCTTTGTTTCCAACATAACACGTTGACCATGCCAAAATACCACCAAAGTCAAGCTAAGTCATTTTGTCTTTAAGGCTTACAGCTTCTTCGATGGTTGTGGTCGCGGCAGCCGCCTGGCGCTGGTAATCTTCCAGGCGGGCCCGCTCCTCGTCGTCGTTGACTGCCTTCAGACTTAAGCCGATCTTCTTCTCGGCCTCGTTCATCTTGATGATTTTAAAGTCAGATTCCTGCCCAACCGCTATGGGAGGGATATCGGATTTTCGACCCGTATATCCCGGCACCTCAGAAAAATGGCACAGGCCTTCCACACCCTCCGCCAGCTCGACGAAAGCCCCAAAACCAGCCAACCGGACCACGCGGCCGTGCACCATGTCATTGACATTATGAGTCTGGAAAAACCGTTCCCAGGCGTCGGGCTGCAACTGCTTGACTCCTAAAGAGAGGCGGTGGGCCTTGGCGTCGATTGCGAGGATCACCGCCTGCACGATCTGCCCTTTTTTCAACACTTCCGAGGGATGCTTGACGCGCTTGGTCCAGGAAAGATCCGAAACATGAACTAAGCCGTCAATGCCTTCCTCAATTTCCACGAAAGCGCCGAAATCCGTCATATTGCGCACGCGGCCCTCAACGACCGAGCCGACGCTGTACCGGGACGCGATGGTGGTCCAGGGGTTGGCTTCCAATTGTTTCAGGCCCAACGAAATACGGCGGTCCTTGGGATGAACGTCCAGCACCACGGCTTCCACCTGATCGCCGGGGCTAACCACCTTTGCCGGGTGCTTCATGCGCCGGGACCAAGTCATTTCAGTGACATGAATCAGCCCCTCGATGCCCGGTTCGAGTTCCACAAAGGCACCGTAGTCGGTGACATTCACGACGCGTCCCACAACACGGCTATTCACCGGGTAGCGCTCTGCCACACCCTGCCAAGGGTCGGGGGCGAGCTGCTTGATACCGAGGGAAACGCGCTCCTTCGTGCGATCGAATTTGAGTACTTTGACCGTGACTTCGTCCCCAGGGTGCAGTAATTCCGAGGGGTGGGCGACGCGGCCGTACGACATATCGGTGACATGCAGGAGCCCGTCAATACCGCCTAAATCGATAAATGCGCCGTAGTCGGTGAGATTCTTGACGACTCCGGTAACCACGGCGCCCTCCTCGAGATGTTCGAGGGTGACGTTCTTGCGTTGGTTGGCTTCTTGTTCCATCGCAAGCTTGCGGGAAACCACGACATTGCCGCGGCGCCGATTGAGCTTGATGATTTTGACGGGAATGTCCTGCCCGATGAAGGAATCGAGGTTGCGCACGGGGCGAGGATCGAGTTGCGAGCCCGGCATAAAGCCGTTGACACCAACGTCAACAGATAGACCGCCTTTGACACGGCCGAGAACATGGCCGGAAATCACGAGCTGCTGCTCAAAAGCCTTTTCCAGGTTGTCCCAGACCCGGATACGGGCGGCACGCTCGTGGGAAAGCAGAATATAACCTTCCACCTCCTGCCCGTGATCGATCATCACGTCGATCACGTCGCCGGGCTGCACCTGGACGGCGCCATCCGGACCGCGGAGCTGCTCTATAGGGACCAGACCTTCGGACTTGTAGCCGAAGTCGACGATGACTTCCTGGGGAGTGACTTTTAGAACGTGGCCTTCGAGGACTTCGCCTTCACCTGGCGGAACGAAGTGGCTGTAGTCGTCGAGAAGGTGTTCGTAATCCTCCGCGGTGTCTTGCAGAGGCGGTTCCAGCTTCCCGCTGTTTTGGTCGACGGCCATGGCCAATCTCCGGAGCCACTGATTCCTTAAAGGTTCGCGAGAATGCTGATCGCGTGGTGTGTCATAAAAACGACGGGGGACAGCTCAGACTCCAGACAGTACATTCTGTCACGGAAATCGCTAACGTTTGGTCACCGACAAACCAATAAAAATCAGTATGTTATGAAAATATAGCGGAGGAACATGGGGATGTCAACGGTAAGGCGGGACTTAGGCACCCTGCGGGGATCCGCCCAGCAAGAGCGCATGCGCCGCGTGATGGTGCTGATGTTGCTCTTGGTGGACGACCCGTCCGCTACGACGGCGAGTAGATTTCGGCGACGGTGGTGAGGCGGCCGCCGCGTGCGGTGAATTCGCGGATAGTGCGCTCAGACGCTTCCTGGGAAAGAGTCTGGATGGCGTCGGTGACGAGGCTGACCGGCTTGCCGGTTGCGAGAAGAGCCAGCGCAGCGAAGCGCACGCAATACTCGGTCACCACGCCATAGACGACGTAACGATCGGCAGCGAGGCGGCTCACGAGCGACCGGAAATTAGGGCTTGAAGTGATATCCAGCTGGCTTTTCTCAAAAATGATCTGTTGTGCGCCCTCTATGGAATGATCATCTGACCCAACGCCGATGAGGGCGCGTTTTTCGAGCAGAGTCTGGCAAGGCTTGAGCTGGCCGACGGTGCCAGCAACGCAGTGCGGCGACCAGTCGCGGAATTCAGGATCGTCCTCTGCGTGCGAGCAGGTACTGGAGACGAGCGGGATGTTCTGTGAGGCGGCGTATTGATTCAAGCGCTGGAGCGCGGGTATGAGATGCTCGGCGCCTGGAACATATAGAGCGCCGGCAGGAAAAAGAAAATCAATCTGGGTATCGATGTCGAAAAATGCCGGCTTCATGCGATGTTCTGGCGCGTGCGCTCGATGAGCGCAGCCAAATCTTTACTGTATTCGACGCGCCTGGGGTTCGCGAGCTCGAGGCTGCGCAATTCCGGCGACAGCCTGGCGATGGAAGCTTTGGCACGGGCCTGCGCGGCACCGGCATCGGGAAGAGGCTCGATGAGCTTGCCACCAAGGATGACGGGCCGCAAAAGGGCCTCGGCGCCGGTACAGCATTCGGCGGCGCGGCCGAGCACGTCGTGATCGGGAAGCCGAAAAATTTGCTTGGCTCCGGGCAGGGTCCCCTTGTGTTCGCTGAATTTGGCCGTGAACCGCTTGATGCCGCAGATATCGACTTCGACCAATTTATAAACAGTGCCCATAGAGGGAGCATCGCCGGAGGTAGCGAGCTCGGTGCCGACGCCGAAGATGTCGACGGGGGCGCCGTCAGAAACGACCTCCCGGATACGGTATTCATCCAGATCGCCGGTGACCATGATTTTGGCGTCGTGAAGACCGGCTTCATCCAGAATGCCGCGCACCTGGCGGGAAAGAGTTACGATGTCGCCGCTATCGAGGCGCACACCCCAAAGGGGGCGTCCGAGGCCGGCAGCGCGGCGCGCACCCTCGAGCGTGTCGTACGTATCGATAAGCTGGACCGTTTGCGGCCCGAGGAGCTTCTGTAAATGGCGGAAGGAGTCCAGTTCATTCGAGAAGGAAAGGACCCACGAGTGAGCGGCCGTACCGAATACGGGAATACTGAAACGAAGACCGCAAAGGGCGTTGCTGGTGCCGATGCAGCCTCCGATAAAGGCCGCGCGGGCCGCAAGAACGCCGGCTTCCGGAGTGTGCGCGCGACGGGTGCCGAATTCAACGATGCCCCTTCCGCCACCCGATTCCACCATGCGCGCCGCCTTGGTGGCGATGAGCGACTGGAAAGTGATGGCTGACAGCAGATAGGTTTCCGGAATCTGCGCCTCGATCAGCGGAGCACGGACCATCATCATGGGTTCGCCGGCAAAAAGCGGCGTACCTTCAGGGACGGCAAATAAATCACCAGTGAAATGGAAGTCCGCAAGATATTCGAAGAAGGCGGGAGAAACCTGAGCGAATTGGGGAAGGCCGCGAAGGTAAGCGATCTCATCCGCAGTAAAGCGAAGGTTCAGAAGATACTCTACGCAGAGCGGAAGGCCTGCAGCAATTACGAAGTTGCGGTTTGTAGGAAGGCGGCGGACGGAAAGCTCAAATGTCGCTTTCTGTTTGGCCTTGCCGGCTTCGAAGTAGCCGGCCGACATGGTCAATTCGTAGAGATCGGTGAGGAGTCCGTTCACGGTAGTGGCGCAGAGCGGCGCGCATTCCAGGCCACTTATTTTTTACCACTTTTCGGCGGTTGGAATTCCTTAACGTCGCCGGCAGCCTTTTGCAGATCCTGGACGGCTTTGGAGTCGAGCTCGTAGACAGTTGGCTCGCCCTCGCGCTTGGCATCGTATTTGTCACCCTGTTTCCAGATGGAGGCTTTTTCCACGCGCTTGCCATCATTGGAGGTGACCGTCGCTTCGAATATGGGGGCGCCGTTGCCGGAATCGAGGAACTTCGAAGAAGTAAGATCGCGCAGCTTGTCGACCAAGGATTGAATGCTGGGACCATCCATTTGTTTGGTCCCGGACATCCACTTGTCCCCCGATTTCTGATAGGTGGCCTGCACCGTGCCGTTGCGGATGTCCAACTTCGACGGGTCATTCCAGCCAAAATCGAACAGCTTCTTGTTGCGGAAATCATCGACACTCTTGTCGAGCCCGTCGCCGAAATCGCTGAGGACTTTGTAAATGCCCTCGACGGCAGAACTCTTGGCGTAATAGTTTTTATCCTTATCCTTACGAACTTCGATCTCCTGGGTACCGCTGGAGTCGGTCACCGAAGCGACGGCGACGCGCGTGCCGATGGAGAATCCTGCAATGGCTTTTTTGGCGTCTTCGTCGGTTCCGGAGCTGTCCATTTTCGCGTCTTTGAGCTTGCGAACCAGTTCGTCCACCTGAAGGCCGTCGGCGCGGAGGGGACGGGGCTTGAGGATCTGCCATTCGTTCTGATTGTTCTTGCCGAACTCAACCGTCTGACCCTTAGCGGTGAGATCGACGCGGGTCAACTTATCGGAATTGAAAGTAAGCAGGCGTTTGTCGCGCAGGTCCTTGGACGTTTTGTCGAGGCTGGATTTGACGTAAGTGGCGATGGTGAAGACGCGCGGGTCGCCTTCCACCTTGGCGAAGGTGCCTGCGCCGGTGGGCGTGTCGTCACCAATCAGCAGGGTCTGGGTCTTGCCGTCTTTCCTTGTAATCTTGACCTGCTCAGCGGGATTATTCAGGCCGTAGGACGAGAGGTCGCCGGCTTTATCCTCGATCAAGCGGTCGGAAGACAGTGACGAAAGGGAACTGACCAGAGAGGTTATGGAGTCCTGATCCGCGGCCAGCGGCTTGGGTTGAGTGATCTTCCAGCTTCCGCCAACCTTGCTGAGCTCTGTGGTCACTCCGCCTTTCTTCACCAGATCGATCTGCTGAAACTGGTCTTCCGGAATAACAAGAACTTTGGGGGTGGCATCGGCGGCGGGCTTGGCAGCGTCGGCCTTTTCTTTTTTCTCCGACCACCAGACAGCCCCGCCAAGAGCCGCAAGAACGACCACGGCGGCAAGGAGGCCCTTGAACTTCATACTATCTCCTCTGCCACCAAACGACGAACCCTGAAACCACGACAATCAGCGGAAGAAACAACATGCTGGAATAAGCAAGCGCCGACATCTGGCGCGTACTGATGTTGAGGCGGCGATCTTCGGGATCCTTGGGGCGGATGGAAATGAGATCCTCGTCGGAGCTCAGCCAGTTCATCATGTTGAGGAACAGGTCGCGGTTGCCGTTGAAACGCAGGATGTTGTTACTAGCCCAATTGGAACTTCCAACCACGACAAAGCGGCCCTCTTTGCCCGATGAACCTTTGTAGGTTCCTGAGGCGCCCAGAGCCAGCGGCCCTTTTTTGTCCCTTTTGGGATCGATGCGGATCTCGGGCGAGTTGATGGACGTGGTGGCGTAGCTATTGCCGGACGTGGAGAACAACTTTTCAGCGGTGCCGGTCGCGGTGGATTTCACGTCGAGCGTGCGAGCCAGAGGAAAAGCAGTAGCGACGTCCTTTAAATCGCGGACAATCGGCTGCGATTCGTAGCTGGTGACGAGGGGAACTTCCGGCCCCAGACCGAAAATCTGGCCGACGCCGCTGGTGTCGAGGGCGAGGTCTTTGTCCAGCGTGATACCCCAGGAATCGAGCAGGGAAACCAGCGGTTTGTTTTCCGCATAGTCATCGCGGCCCAACTTAAGCGGCGGATCAACCAGGAAGAGAGCCCGCCCGCCGCCTTCGACGTAGGTTTTGATGGCGTCGATTTCCGGCTGGGTGTAGTCATACTTGGGGCCGGCGACGACCAGGACCGTGCAATCGCCTGGAACCGCGGGTTTGGCAGCGTCAGCGGCGGGAGCAGCGGGCTGGCCGAGTTTAACCGCCTGGGGAGGGGCGCCGGGAGCGCCTGCGGCGATTAAGGAGACGGTACGGGTCTTGTAATTGTTCTTTTCCAGCGCTTCTTTGACCGCGGAATACCCTGTGCGGCCGGTGTCATCGAGGCTGTGCTCGCCGCTGCCGGTGACGAAGCAGACATTGCGCTCGCCGCTTTTCAGCGAACGAATGAGAGCGCCGGTAATATCCTCTTCCGTGAGGCTCTTGGCTTCCTCTTTACGGAGACCGCTATCGATATAGATGGTGCCGTAGGTGCGAACGTTGGCGGCACGGGCGAGCTGAGGCTTCTTGTCGGGATCGACGTAGTTAAGATGAAGCCGGCTGGAGAGATTGCTGTAGCGATCGAGGAGGTCGCGGGCCCGGCCAAACTCGGTGGTCTTGTCGAAATACGTAATCGTCACGTCACGGTTTAAGTTTTTGACGATTTTGGCGGTTTGTTCGGAAAGACTGAAGCGCTTGTTGGAAGTGGCGTCGAAGGACTTATTGTGCCGGTTGGCGAGCCAGTTGGTGCCGCCGAGCACGGCGATGATGACGACGATGTAGGTAAATAAGTACGCTCCGTAGCGCGTTTGCCTTGTTTTTAGCCATTCGGAATTCATTTAAGACCTCCACCGCAGAGACTCGACGGACCGGACGGTGAGAAACAGGCCGAAGAAGATCATGCTCAGGTAGAAAATTACGTCTTTGGTGTCGATGACTCCTTTAGAGAACGGCTCGAAATGCGTCACGACGGAAAGGTAAGAGACGACCTTGGCCCAGGAGGATTGATCGTAGGCGCTTACCCAATCGAGCACCCATAACATGAGGCAGACGGCAAAGGTGGCGCCTCCGGCGATGATCTGGTTTTTCGTGGTGGTGGAAATGAAGATGCCGATGGCCAGCAGACAGCCGCCCTGGAGCAGCAGACCGAGATAGCCAACCAGGATGGGCTTCCAGTCGGGACGTCCGAAGGCGTAGAGGATTCCGATATTGATGCCGGAAATCAGCAGGATCGAGAAATAAAGAACCACCGCGGCCAGCCATTTGCCCAGTACGATTTCGAGGTCACGCACGGGCGACGTCATAAGCAGTTCGATGGTGCCGGAGCGCTTTTCCTCGGCGTAGAGGCGCATGGTGATCATGGGAATGAGAAACAAGCCGATCACGCTGGCGTTGGTGAGCAGCGGGCGGATGACGTACTCATTCACATCCATGGGCATGCCTCGACCCATCATCTGCATCTGCATGCCTTGCAGGACGAAGAAACGGGTGGCGCTGTAGAAGAAAAACCCGAAGATGACAGCGAAGATCGCCAGCAGCAGGTAGGCGATGGGAGAGGCGAAGTAGCTTTTCAGCTCTTTTTTGAAAATCACGAGAACATTTCGCATGATTAAACCTTTGCCTCCGCTTTGGACTCTTCAGACTTCTCCTCGGCGGTGGTCTCCACCTTCTTTTGGGCGGCTTCCGAGGCGGTCAGTTGCAGGAAGATGTCTTCCAGGCTGAAGCCGACGGCGCGCAGTTCGTTGAGGTCCCAGCCGGCGCTGACGACGGCGCGGGCCACCTCGGCGCGAACGGAGCGGCCGGACATGCTCTCGATTTCAAAAGAGCAGTGAGTGTCCTTGGTATCTTTCAAAACAACCCGGCTGACACCGGCAACCTGCTCTAAGCGCTGGCGGACGTCGGAAGGATTCAAGGTTCCGGTGCCGGCGGCGACATCGACCGCAACCGATTCTGAGCCGCGCAGTCGATTCGTCAGGTTGGCGACGGTATCCTGTGCCACGAGCTTGCCTTTATTGATGATGATGACGCGCTCGCAGGAGTGCTCCACTTCGGACAGGATGTGGGTGCTCAGGATGATGGTGTGGTCACCAGCGAGGCTGTGAATAAGCTCGCGGGTCTCGATGATCTGTTTGGGATCGAGTCCAGAAGTGGGTTCGTCGAGGATCAGGACGTCGGGATTGTGCAGGATCGCCTGGGCCAAGCCGACGCGCTGGCGGTAGCCTTTGGAAAGCTTGCCGATCAGCTTCATCTTGACGTCAGAAATAGCGCAGCGGTCGCAGACCTCATCGACCCGCTTGGGAACGTCACTGCTGGAGAGGCCCTTGAGCCGGCCGACGAAGGTCAGATATTCACTGACCTCCATATCCGGGTAAAGGGGCGGCGTTTCGGGAAGATAGCCGATGCGCTTTTTGACTTCGAGAGGCTGCTCGAGAACGTCAAATCCGGCGACCTGGGCTCCCCCGGACGAGGGAGGAAGGAAGCAGGTCAGCACGCGCATGGTGGTGGTTTTCCCGGCGCCATTGGGCCCCAGGAAACCGACAATCTGCCCCCTCTCGACCTCGAAGGAAATGTTATCGACGGCCAGGGTGCGGGCGTATCGCTTCGTCAAACCTTCGACTTTGATCATAGTGAGTCACGAACGATTATAAGCGGACCTGCCAATGAAGCATCGGGAGATGCCGAAGCAAGGCAACGGTCGCGAAATTAACCTTTGAAATTTTATGATAGGAACGGCCGATAACACTTGTCAAATCAGCGGTGCCGGACGTACGGGGCGGGCTGAGAGTTTCACTGAAGTATTCCCACTAGAACATTTGCTATATCTCCGTCTGCTCGTGTCCCATTGCGACAGAGGCGTGGCTGTGTGCCTGGTGCCTCTGGCTTGCTGGGTGCTTTTGAACGGGCTGGACGATCTGGTGCTGGACGCGGCGTGCGCGTGGTCGTGGCTGGCGACGCGCCTCTTCAAGCGCGCGCAATTTTCTCAGCCTTCCGATCAAGAACTGGATGCGGTACCGCAAAAGCGAATTGCCGTTTTCGTGCCGCTGTGGAAAGAGCATCGTGTGATTCAAAAGATGGTGGAGCACAATATTGCGGCTAATCGTTACCGCAATTGGGACATATTTATCGGCGCGTACCCCAACGACGGACCAACGCTCGCCGCTATCCGCGAAGCTTCCAAGCAGGTGAGCAATGTTCACATGGCCGTGGCGCCGCACGATGGTCCTACCTCGAAAGCCGACAATCTCAACTGGATCTACCAGCGGATGCTCCTGATGGAGGAAGAGCAGGACGTGCACTTCGACATCATCATGACGCACGATGCCGAAGATCTGATCCATCCGGATTCACTGCGGTGGATCAACTACTTCTCCGAAACATACGACATGGTGCAGATTCCGGTACTGGCGCTGCCAACGCCGCCTTTGGAGCTGACGCACGGAGTTTACTGCGACGAATTCGCGGAGTTTCAGATGAAAGGGGATAGGAGGATTGAAGGATAGAAACTGCCCTTTGATTAAGCTTTTTTAATCTAAATAAAATATTCTTATCTTCTCTGAGCAAGACATTAGTTGAATTTATGCCGACTGCCGATCAGGT